>ERZ1047472.457-NODE-457-length-36670-cov-6.681879_pt1 | contig 36670 bp, 34 predicted proteins | sample MGYA00383095_ERZ1047472 | MGnify/ENA primary metagenome ERZ1047472 (study PRJEB29581, sample SAMEA5548365) | metagenome | biome: marine; feature: coastal; material: water | depth 1 m | study: Short-term variability in the microbial, nano- and picoplankton dynamics... | reverse complement strand
GATTCAAATGAATGCCGCCTACATAACGAGACACCACCCGGCCCGAGCGCTGGTACTGGCTCATCAGTGCGGCAAAGGCATTGACCAACCCTTGGTATGTCTCACCTTGATACTGCTCTGGGAGTCGGGCCTGCACCAAACGCAATTGATCGAAGCGCATTTGCGCGTAGCCAATAGCGTCGCTGCTTAAATCGTAAATGTTAATGTCCGGGTCAATGCCATTTGTTGAGCGGCGCATATCGTCGGCGTCGTTGCCGTAGGCGAGCTGAGGTTCTGTGGAGCGTTGCAGCAGCGTATTAAGGGCCTCTGCCGTGTAGTGGCCGTAACCGAATTGCAGGGCCCACTCGTCGTAAAGCCCCGGCCGCTTTTGATAGAACCAGGTTTGGGTCTTGCCGTCCGGGGCCACATTGACGGCCTCGTAGTCCATTACCGACGCTGACAGCCCCTTAGCCTCCACCGCCGCCAGATCGAAGACATCAGGCTGCAGCTGGCTGGCCCGCATGTTGTGAGTCAGTCCCAGCGTGTGACCAATTTCGTGGAGAATCAGAAAGTAAATGCTGTCCCGAGTTAGCTGTTCTGAAAGTTTCTGCTGGGTCTGTGGGTCGGCACCGTTGAGCATGGCCTGCTGGGCGAAGATAGCATCCGCCTGCATGCCTTGAGCCGCGGTGCAATATTTGGCACCAGCCAGGTACGGTGATGCATCGTCGGGCTGCAGCAAATCCTGGACGCGCAGGCGATTGGTCAAGAAGGCGAACTCCAGCATGATGTCCGCCCCGAGAATCTGTCCCGTACGAGGGTTGGTGAAGGACGGACCATAGCCACCAAACGGCGGCCGTGCAGACGCGGTCCAACGCAGCACGTTGTAGCGAATGTCGCCGGCATCCCACTGGGCATCGTCGGGCTGTTGTTTGACCACAATGGCGTTGCTAAAACCCGCCGCCTCAAAAGCCGTATTCCAGCTCAGTGCGGCCTGAGTGATCAGCTCACGGAACTCAAGGGGGGTGGTATTTTCCAGCCACCATGTGATCGGCTCCACAGGATCCGACACCGCCTGATCTGGATTCTTTTTGACCAGATGCCACCGGTTTATCACGTCCCGGTAGGGGGCAGGGTCGCGACTGGTGAGATCCGTAATGCGGTCGCTGAAGAAACCTACCCGATAGTCATCTCGCCTGGGTTGATAATCGTTTTCCGGCATTTTGATAAAGCTGTGCTGAACGCTGGCCGTAATTGCCCGAGCATCCGTCACATCATCGCCGCCGGTCACCAACGGCGCCGACACCTCATAAACAAGGTCTGAGCGAACAAGCGCATTTTCTGGATAACTTGCCAGCCGCGACACCTTGGAGCGTTCTGCGCTGAACTTGCCTAGAGTTAGCGCCTTCTTAGAGCCACTTTCAGGGGACTTTGGCGGCTTAATTTGCACCAAGTCTTCGCTCAACAAAACCGAACCGAAATCCACCAGCACCGCGCCATCGCCGCCTTCGTCGACGCTGTCGTGGGCAACAATATCCATCACGGCGAGCACTGCATCCGGCGCATTGGCTCCGGCCGCTCGACTCAAGGGGCTGTCTGGGTCGTAATAAAACCTCGTATTGGGCTGTACAACTTCTACCCGGTCAAAGTGACGCCTGAGGATTAGCACTTTGTTGTCACGGTACTGGCCCCGAAACAACCCCGTTTCAACCACGCCATCCGTCACCGTCGCGGTATAGACGAACTCGGTATCCAGCAGACTTGGTGGTACCCGCAGATAAACCGCACCATCGCGACGCCCTTGGTATAAATCGAAGAAGCCGGCGTGACGGGTGCTGTCTTCGGTAAAGGACGCAATACTCGGCAGCGGCGGTTCGTCGGCACCTTGCTTGGCACCCTTGGTGTTATTCGCCTCGCTCGCCTCCGCTGATTGCTGAGATGCCGACTGACCGGACTGCTCTCCTGCAGCTGCCGGGGTCTGTCCCGAGCCAGACGTCCCAGCGCTTGAAACTGCCGTGAAGTTAGCGCATCCAGACAGCGAGACAACCGACAACGTTCCCAAACACCACATCAGCACGTTGATCTTTAAACGCAAAACATAAACTCCAAATGTAGGATCCCAATCCAGCCACCAACCGCTGGTTCGCCGCTGCAGAAGGATCGAGCCAGTACTGTCGGGCACCCGTGGAACCTTGGGTAGAGCGGCCCGGGGTTAAGATTCCTGAGCCGGCTCCGGTTCCGATGGCGCTGAGTTGATTTGACCCCTAGGCCAAGCCACATAAATTGCCTTGATCAAAGTCGCCAAAGGAATGGCGAAAAAGACGCCCCAAAGACCCCACAACCCACCAAAGGCCAGCACCGAGACAATGATCGTAATTGGGTGCAGATCCACGGCTTCTGAGAACAGCAGAGGCACAAGCACATTGCCGTCGAGAAATTGGATCACCGCGTAAGCCAGCATGACCCAGCCCAGTTCTAGAGACCAACCAAACTGCAAGACCGCGATAACAAAAACCGGCAAGGTCACAATGGCCGCGCCAATAAAGGGTATCAGCACCGATATACCGACCAAAACACCCAGCAAGGCCGCATAGTTCAGACCAAAAAACAAAAAGGTGATGAAGCTCACGCTGCCCACCAAAAGTATCTCGACGACCTTGCCGCGCACGTAATTACCAAGCTGGGCATTCATCTCGACCCCCACCGCATCCAGCAAGGGGCGCTCGGATGGCAGCAGCGTCAGAAGGTGACCAATTAAGGCTTCTTTGTCTTTCAACAGGAAAAACACGGAAATAGGAACCAGCACCAGATAAATGAGCAGGCCGAAAAGCGAGAAGACCTGAGAAAAGGCACTCTCCAACAAAAACGCGCTTAAGTTGCCCAGCTCTTTGGAGCTCTCATTGACGACGCCTAGAATCTGCTCTTCGGTAATGAACTCGGGAAAACGCTCCGCGAGACTAGACAGGCCATCACGCAAAATCCCAACAAAGGACGGCGCCAACGCCAACAGGCTGGCCGCCTGCTGCCAAATCAGGGGCACCACCAACAGCACGATCGCAAACACCGAGCCAATTAACACGATCATGGCGATGCAAATCGCCAGCAGTCGAGGACAACCCAGCCCCTCCAACCGCTCAACCAAGCCTTGCAGCAAAAAAGCGATCACAAGCCCCGTAAGTACCGGCGCCAGCGCTCCGGCTAAGCTGTAGAGCACAACCATGCTTACCAGCAGCGCGGCGATCAAAAAAATGGCGTCGGGGCGAGAAAAATAGCGGTTGAACCAGCCACCTATCACATCGAGAAAACTCATGTTTTTTTCCGAATCGTGTAAGCGTACACATCACCATGGACGGAACATTCCAGCAGCTCATGGCCACTTTGCTGGGCAAACACTTGAAAATCCCGTTCGGAACCCGGATCCGTCGCCAGCACGCCTAAGGTTTGAGCCGGATCCATCCGGTTTAAGGCCTGCTTGGCCTTCAACAGCGGCATTGGGCACATCAGACCCTGCAAATCCAAAAAATGATCGACCTGTTGCTCTAAGTTTTTCATGGGCCAAATGTATCACAGGCCCCCAAAGCTTGTTCGCTCGCCGAGTCAAAGAGGTTGTGTTGAAAGACATTCGAGGGCTGCCGGATCGGCTGGCGAGCGCATGTTCCATCCGGGCATCATTCGGTTACTATCTAGCCATGTCCTACGCCAAACCACTCAGATCCAACCCACGGCTTGCCCCAATCGCTGCCGCTTTCAGCGTGATGGTTCTCGTGTTGGTTGGCCTCAGCGGCAGCGCCAAAGCGTCCAACCCAAGAGACCTACCCAGCCTAGGTGATGGTGCATCCAGCATCGTCTCGCCTCAGATGGAGGCCCAAATTGGATCCATCTTTTTGAAGCAGCTCAATGCGTCGCTACCGCTATCTGACGATGTCTTGATCCAGTACTACGTCGAGCAACACATCAGCTATTTGGCCCAGTTCTCAGAAATGCGGCAACCGATGCAAGCAGTCGCCGTGGTCGACAACCCAGAAATCAATGCCTTTGCCGCGCCCGGGGGCATTATTGGCATTAATCTAGGGTTACTCATTTATGCCAGAGATGTGGCCGAATATTCTTCGGTTATTGCCCACGAAATGGCCCACCTCAGCCAACGTCATTTCGCCCGAGGCATTCAAGCCCAACAAGCAAACTCAGTACCCGCGCTCATCGGCCTGCTAAGCGCTGTCCTAATCGCAGCCGCCGGCGGAGGCGACGCGGGCCTGGCCGCACTGACCACCGCTCAAGCGGTGAGCCAATCCAATCAACTACGTTTCAGCCGAGCCAGAGAACAAGAGGCGGACCGCATCGGCTTAAGCACACTGGTTAGGGCCGACATTGACCCGAATGCTATGGCTCGAATGTTTGAACGCATGCAGCAAGCCTACCGTTTCACCCGCCGACCCCCGGAGTTTTTACTCACTCACCCGCTATCAGAAACCCGCATCAGCGATGCCCGAGACCAAGCCCGGAGCGCAGGCACAACACAACCAATAGACCCCCGCTCGGCCCTTGCCTACCAAATCGTGCGTATCAGAGCCCAGCAAAGCTACAGCACAAACCCCGGGCTGGATGTAGTGACCTATCGCAAGGCGCTTCAGGACCAGCCCAAGGATTTAGCCAGCGAGTACGGTCTTGCCTTGGCGTTGAGCCGCAAAGGCGATCACGAAGAAGCCATAGAAAGAGTGCGAAAAATCTACCAAAGCGATAAGGGCAACGTACTGTTCACTAGCGCTCTGGCCGAAACTCTGACGGCGGCAGATCAAGTACAAGAAGCCGAAGAACACCTCTTAAAGGCCCTAGCCCTTTACCCAGACAGTTATCCATTGACCATGCTACTCGCTCAAGCAAAGGCCAAAAACCAGCGGTACACCGAGGCAGAAACCTTATATAAGCGAATGTCGAAGTTGCGCCCTAACGACACGCTGATCTGGTTTGAGCTGGCCGAGACAGCGGGGTTGGCCGGTAACGTAACGGAAGTCCACTTGGCCCGGGCCGAGTACTTTTATCTCAATGGCGCATCCCACCGAGCCATCCAGCATCTGGAATACGCCAAGAACTTGGTCGCCGGGGGCAATCGCCAACTCCACGCCAAGTTGACTCAGCGCATTCAAGATCTTAGAACCGAAATAAGAGCCCAACAGGGCTAAAGGTCTTGGCGAGCCGTCAGCCCGCCTGAAATGCCAGCATACGATCCAGTGGCTGCTTAGCCCGCAGCCCTAACTCTGGATCAACCAAAATCTCGCAACTCGCCATGTACGCATCGTCATGCAGCACCCGATCCAAGGCGCGCAGCTCGTTCATCGCCATCCAAGGACAGTGGGCACATGATCGGCAGGTAGCACCGTCTCCGGCAGTTGGTGCCTCTATGAACGTCTTACCCGGGTTTTGCTGACGCAGTTTGTGAAAAATTCCACGGTCTGTGGCGACGATAAACGTATCATTGGGCATACGCTGAGCCGCGTCCACGATGGCCTTGGTGGAGCCAACCACGTCGGCGCCTTGAATCACCGATGCCGGGGACTCTGGGTGCACCAGCACGCCGGCATCTGGATAAACCTTGCGCAAATCATCCAAGGCCTTGGACTTAAATTCTTCATGCACCACGCAAGCCCCGCTCCAAAGCAGCATGTCCGCTTGGGTTTGCTTCTGAATGTAGGCTCCCAAGTGCTTGTCCGGGGCCCACAGTATTTTTTCACCGCGAGCCTTTAAGCTGCTGACGATGTCCAATGCACAGCTACTGGTGACCACCCAATCCGCTAACGCCTTAACGCGAGCTGAGGTATTGGCGTAAACCACAACCGTTCGATCTGGGTGCTCGGCGGTAAACTGGGCGAAGGCATCCGGTGGGCAGCCCAGATCTAGGGAACATTCCGCTTCTAACGTGGGCATAAAAACGCGCTTCTCTGGCGACAGAATCTTGGCTGTTTCGCCCATAAAACGCACACCGGCAACCACCAGATTAGACGCTTGGTGATCGCGACCAAAACGGGCCATTTCCAGAGAATCAGAAACACAACCGCCGGTTTGTTCCGCCAAATCCTGAATGTCGCCATCCACATAGTAGTGGGCCACCAAGGCCATGCCTCTGCTTTGCAACGTGTCGGCGATGCGAGATTTCAAACGTTCTCGCTCCCCATCGTCCAATGTCAGACTGCCCACCAACGGCACCTGCTCGGGGGCGAGGGAGTAATCGGGAAGACTGGTCGAATTGCTGCTCACTGTAATCACCGTTGTGGATTTAGTTGCCGATCATAAGTCCAACCTTGGGCTGTCACAAATCTACTATTTGTGGCCTGATTTACCCCAAGGGAATCTACACCGCTATCGCCACTCGCGAGCTTCATCTATGCCCAAACCCAGCGTTCTTTTTTTGCTCTCGCCTCATTCCAACCCAACGGCACCGAACCATGCCGGCAATGACAACGCCCAAACGTTGCCAGCAGCCTTTGCAACCCAAGGTTGGCAGGTCAGTCACGGACCACACCACTCCCTGCACCGGCGCCCACAAGGGCTATTTGTCGACACCACGCCATTAGAAGCCTTTGATCTGGTTTGGCCCCTAGGATTTGGACCCCGCAGCGGCTTTCTAGACTGGCTGCAACTGCTGGATGAGTTGCCCAGCCGACGGGTGATCAACGCGCCAGCCACAATGATCCTGCGACACGGCAAAGCCGCGTGGTTGGACCTTGGGCCACAGAGCCATATCGCTTCGGAGCCAGAAACGCTGAAGGCGGCAATGGCCAAGGAACCCGGCGATTGGGTGCTCAAACCTCTCGCTGGCAGTTTTGGACAGGACGTCTCACGCCTGCACAGCGACGACACGGACACACTCACAACAAGGATGGCCCAGCGCCCGGGGGCGTACTTTGTACTGCAGCGGTTTCTGCCCAACATCGCAGAGGGCGAAACCCGAACCCTAGTCGCCGGAGGACAGATACTTGGCAGCTACTTGCGCCTTCCCACGGACCAACTGCATGCAAACCTTGCACAGCATGGTTCAGCCCAGCCCACCACGCTCAGTGAACGACAAAAGCAAATTATTGGAGAAATTGCCAAAGACCTGATGGCGGAACATATCGGCTTTGCCGCCATCGACTTAGTAGATGACGTCCTGATGGAGGTCAATGTGGCCAATCCAGGGGGCTTAGGCACCCTGAATAAGCTCTATGATAAAGACTTTGGGCCGGCACTGGTTCGTGCCGTCACCCAATTCATCCAGCAGCAAACGGGTTCTTAGCGGGTCCCGCCATCAACACGAATCACCGTGCCCGTGGTGAAGCTGGCACCGGGCCCAGCCAAATACAGAGCCGCGCCGACAATTTCGTCCGGCTCGCCCCCACGCTTCAGCGCGTGCTGGGCCTTGGCCTGTTTTTCAAATGCCTGCATGTCCCAGGCCTTGGATATGTCCGTTAAAAACGGCCCTGCCGCGATACCGTTCACCCGCACGTTGGAGCCAAAGGCAAAGGCGAATGAGCGCGTTAACGCGTTGAGACCGGACTTGGCTGCGCCATAGGGTTCCGAGTTTGGCGACGGCTGCAGTGAGGCAATGCTGCTTATATTGACGATGCTACCCCCCTCGCCTGCTGCCATACGCTCGCCCACCAGGGCCATCAGTCGGAAAGGGCCTTTCAAGTTAACACCGACCACTTTGTCGAAAAGCTCCTCGGTAATGGATGACAAGGATTCATACAGGGGTGACATACCCGCGTTGTTGATCAAGATGTCGATTTTTCCAAACCGTTCATAAGCGGCATCCACCAAGGCGTCAATTTCGCCCCAATGACCTACATGACACCCGTAGGCCATGGCCTGGCGCCCAAGGGCCTGAATCTCAGCAGCCACGGCCTCGCAAGCATCGGCCTTGCGGCTGGTGATGATGACGTCGGCACCCCGTTCCGCCAGTGCCAGCGCCATTTCACGCCCTAGTCCCCGGCTGCCGCCGGTAACCAAGGCGACCTTGCCAGTAAAGTCCAATAATTTGTCCACGTCTGTCCCCTCAATCCTTCGCAACTGCTAGATACACTAGCACCCCACAACGCTGGGTTTAAGCCATAAAAAGTGTTCGCAAGCGCCGAGCATAAAGCACCGGTACCTAATGTTCCGTGGCAATGCCCGATGGTAGTATCGGTGCAACATCGACAACGGTCGTAAATCACATATACAGGGGAGAGGGTTATGGGAATGCTTGAAGGCAAGGTCGCAATAGTTACTGGTGCAGGCGGTGGCTTAGGCCGTGCTCACGCACTGTTGTTAGCAGCCGAGGGAGCCAAGGTTGTTGTCAATGATTTGGGCGGCGCCCGGGACGGTACCGGCGCGAGCACCTCAATGGCAGACGGTGTTGTTGACGAAATCAAAGCCTCCGGCGGCGAGGCCGTAGCCCACTACGGGTCTGTCACCAATCGAGACGATGCCCAAGGTATGGTCGATGCGGCGGTAACCGCCTTTGGCAAGCTGGATATCCTTATTGCCAACGCCGGCATTCTGCGTGACAAGTCCTTCAAGAACATGACTGACGACATGTGGGATGTGGTGATGGACGTGCACTTGCGCGGCACCTATCTAACCACCAAGGTTGCCTTTGACCGTATGCTGGAACAAGGCACAGGCGGCCGTATCATTATGACCAGTTCTACCTCAGGGCTGCTGGGCAACTTTGGACAAACAAACTACGGCGCAGCTAAAGCTGGCATCGCCGGCTTTATGCGCTGCTTGTGGCTCGAAGGCGTCAAATACGGCATCACCGTCAATGTGCTGGCACCCACCGCCACCTCGCGCTTGACCACGGACATTCTTCCGGAAGAGGTCCAAGACAGTTTTCCACCCGAGGCGGTATCACCCCCAGTGGTTTGGCTGTGCACCGACGAGGCCAAGGACATCAGCGGTCGCCAATGGCTGGTTGCCGGTAACAACGTATCGCTGTTGAGCTGGCAGGTAACCCCCATCGCACAGGCCAGCGCCGACGCGGAACCTTGGGCGGTGGCAGATATTGGCGAGAAAATACTGGCCAGCAAAGAAGCTTGGCCACCGGTTAACCCACTACGTGGTGGCTAGCCTCGTTACTAATATCTGAGTGAGAGGATTGAAATGAACTTTGGATTTACAGAAGAACAGAACTTGCTGAAAGAGCAGGTTCAACGGTTTATGAAAGAGGCTTGTCCGCTAACACGGGTTAGAGAGATCGCCAACGAAAGCACCCCTTTTGACCAAGCCCTGTGGCAGCAAGCGGCCGAACTGGGTTGGCTGGGTCTGACGATTCCTGAAGCTCACGGAGGGCTGGGGCTCAAATGGATTGATCAGACCGTGGTTTTAGAAGCCGCCGCCGAAGGGCTGTGCCCACTGCCCATGGCCTCTCAGGCACTGGCAAGCGCAGCGATACTGACTTGTGCCTCAGAGCAACAGAAAGCCAGCTGGCTACCAGCTATGGCCTCTGGCGAAGCCGTGGTGACCCTTGGCCTGTACGACGAGGCAAACTGGATTGACCCTAAAGCCATCACGGCTACCGCTACGGCAAGAACGGGCGGCTATACCCTGCACGGCAAAAAACCATTTGTGAACGACGCCGCGGCGGCCCACTACATGTTGCTGGCTGTGCAAGGCCCTAACGGCCTAGCTCTGGCGGCATTGGGCAAAGAGCAGGTCACTGTTACACCTCAACCCACCATCGACACCACCAAGCCCATGGCCAGCGTGGACATCGACGGAGTTGAAATTGGTGAAGAGGACTTGCTACCCCTGAGCCCTGAGCAACTAGCCTTCTTAACCGACTGCGGCGCCGTGGCTACCACCGCCGAGATGGTAGGCGCTGGCGCGGCGATACTGGAAATGACCAGTGGCTATGCCAAGGAACGCATTCAATTTGGCAAACCCATTGGTCAGTACCAAGGCGTTAAACACCGCTTAGCCGATATGTTTGTAGACTTGGAAAGCTATCGCTCACTGTGTTACTTCGCAGCATGGACCGTAGACGATGATCCGGCAGAACTGGCCAAGGCAGTCTCCATGGCCAAGGGCTATGCGTCCGACGCCTTCGCACAAATCGGCATCGACGGCGTCGGCCTGCACGGCGCTATCGGCTTTACCGCTGACTATGACGCCCAGCTTTATCTCAAACGCTCGAAATGGGCGCGGCCAATGTACGGCGACTCGGATTACCACATGGACAGAATTGCAACTTTAGGAGGTCTTTAATGGACTTTGACTACACCCCACAGGAACAGTCGTTTCGACAAGAGGTACGCGATTTTCTTGCAGACAATCTGCCGCCGAAAGAAAAGCGTGACAAAAATTTCCTAGGCACATGGCTAGAAAAAGTGCGCGCCAAGGGCTGGGTTGGTTTCGCATGGCCCAAGGAATTTGGCGGCAGCGACGGCGGTCTTATAGAGCAGGCCATTTTGAAAGAAGAGATGTCTCTTGCTAAGGCCCCACCACTGGGCACCTCGATGATGGGTCTGGCCTGGGTTGGCCCCGGCATCATGGAGTACGGTACCGAAGAGCAGAAAAAGAAGTTCATACCGGACATCTTGGACAGCAAGGTGACTTGGTGCACGGGTTATTCCGAGCCAAACCACGGCTCTGACTTGGCTGCTATCCAATGCAAAGCCGAACTCAACGGCGACCACTATGTGGTTAACGGTCAAAAGATCTGGACCACCGGCGCACCATGGTCCCAGTGGATCATTCTGCTGACCCGCACCGACTTCAATGTGACCTCAAAGCACGATGGCATTACCTGCTTCTTGGTGCCAATGGATGCGCCAGGGGTGGAGGTTCGACCCATTCAAAACATGGCCGGGGACAAGCACTTTGCCGAAATCTTCTTTACCGATGTTCAAGTACCAGTGGAAAACCGTTTAGGTGCTGAGGGCGAAGGCTGGAAGGTGACGGTATCCGCCCTTGCCAACGAACGCTCCAGCATCGGTGAAGTCACACAACTTCAAGCCAAGCTGGATGACCTGAAAACATTGGTCAAAAACAGCTCACGCCAAGGCAAGCCCGCCAGCGAAGATCCCAAGGTTCGACGAACGGTAGCGAGATTTGAGATGAAAATTTCCGCTATGAAGTACAACGGCCTGCGCTACCTGACGAAGCAGATCAAGGGCGAGCCGCTGACCTCCGAAACCTCAGTGAACAAGCTGCATCGCGCCAGCTTAGAAATCGAGATGGACGACTTTGCTATTGAGCTGTCAGGGCAGGCCGGACTGCAGCTTAAGGGCGGCGAAGAAGCCGTAGACAACGGCACCTGGTCCAAGGGTGCATTGAACTGGCCGAATGTGGTGATTGGCGGCGGCACGCCGAACATTCAGCGCAACATTATTGCCGAGCGCATCCTAGGGCAACCTAAGGATTAGCGTTGAAAGACTGCCGCTATCTGGTTCTTCCGGATAGCGGCAACCCGCATTGCTATCAAACAGCTCGCAAAGCGCCGCCTAGCGCCCGCCTACCATGCTCCCCGCAGAAGTCATCCCCCTGCCAAACCTGCTGGCCACCCACGAACACACCATCGACCACGCCATCTGACCGATTCACCAACTGATGACAGTCAAAAACATCCCGATACTGGTATTGCACGCTGGCTTCGCCATCGTAGCTGGCCAACTGCTGCGGATTCAGCAGCACCATGTCCGCACGGCTGCCCACCCGCAGGCTGCCCACACCGGAAAGTCCGAAAAAGTCCGCTGGCTCGCTGGTAAGCCGCGATAGCATGTGACTGAAGCAGGCTTCGGAGTCTTCAAGGCCAATCTTCAGCGCCCGCAGGTTGCCGTCGAAAAACGCCATATTGGTAACGTGGGCGCCGCTGTCGTTAAACCCGGGAATCAGCTTGGGGTGCAACAGCAAGCGCTTGATGACCTCTGGGTCTTTGTTGGCAGCCACATAACACCAGTGCAGGTCTGTATCGAAGTGGCGAAGCAGTCCAAGAAAGAACTCACCATCGTCGCGAACCGCGTTCCCCAGAGCCTCGAAAGCCGCTTTTTCATCAGCGTCGTCGATCATGTCGGCGTTCATACACCAGCTTTTGTAGCGATGATAAATCCAAGCCATGGTCTGACCCGGCCAAGCAGCGACGCTGGACCGATATATCTGCATGTCATTTAAGTCTCGGGTCAGGAACTCTTTTTCCAGACGCAGCATGCGTCGCAGGTGACCCATGTTGAATCCGCTCTTTCCCCGAGACCACATGGCTCGAAAGGCTTCTACGAATTCCGGATCCGACAATATCTTGCGCCGGCCCTCGACATCCTCCAATTCCGTCTCGATTAATCGCCGCATCAGCGGATCAGCTTCGGCAAGTGGGCTAACAGCGCCTTCGGAATAGACCTTGAACGGTGCACTCAGACACTGCAGTCGGAATTTTCCCTGAAGGGCATTGCTGTTGAGCAGGTTGCTGAACAACAAGCCTCGCGACAGGTTGCTGCGGTTGTTCACGCTGTCGATGGCGGCTAGGGCGGTTACCTTCAAGGGCTTGCCGTACAAACGGCCACTACTGAGCATAAATAGACGCGCCGTTAGCCTGCCGTCGTCGGTGGCTGGCGTCATTTGCCATACCCGATCGTGCTTGCGTACCACGTCGGTAAGGCGCTTGTATTCGGCAAACTGCGCATATTGAGTGGGAATCCGTTTGCTCAAATTTGGCTCATTGGCCAAAAAGTGCAGAGGCAAACCGTCTGTCGACAAACCCAGATATCCCTCCTGCATGGCTTCATCCAGAATCCCCGCCATACGATCCAGTTCCGCCGGCGTTGGCTGACGGCTGACGCTGTCTTGCAGACCCATCACCTCGATTCGCAGCATAGAGTGAGGCAGGAACGGGGCCATGTTGGCGGCTAGAGGAAGCTCGTCCAGGTGGTTGAGATAATCGGCGGGGTTGGACCACGTTGCCTTATCTGCGGCCTTAGACAACACCGTTTTGGGTATGTTCTCCACCCGGGCAAAACAGTCAACGATGGGGTCTTGATTGGCGTCCAACGCGGATTGGCGCTGATTGCCGAAGGCTAGGCCAATACTGCAATTTCCCACCACCACACTGGTGGTGCCATGGCGCACCACTTCGGGCAAACCCGGGTCCAATTCGGCTTCTAGGTCTTCGTGGGTGTGTATGTCCAGCAGCCCTGGCACCAACCACTGACCCTCAGCGTCGCGGATCTCTTTGCTTTCCTTGGATGGTAGGCGGCCCCCTAGAGCGGCTATTTTGCCGTCCTTTACCGCCACGTCGCCGACCCGACCGGCTTCACCGTGACCGTCGAAGACTTTGGCGTTACGAACAATCAGATCCCACTGCATATCTTTCACCTGTCTATTCAACCCAGCGAACTAGTTTGCTGAGGCTTCTGGCTTTGCTGCTTTATCCTGCGCCATATCTCTTACCGCTGGCGACCACATCATGCTCAGTCCAATTAACGCAGCGAAGGCGCTGCCGCTCACCACAAGGGCCGTACCAACACCGTAACCTTCAGCAATCCAACTGATGGGGAACACGCCGAGGGGCATAAGCCCATGAAACATCATGTCGATACTCATAATACGCCCCCGCATATGTGAGTCCACCGCGTGTTGAATGAGTCCACGATTAAGCGACATATTCCACGCGCTTATCAGGCCAATTAGTGCTATCGCCACCAGCGCCGCCGTGAGGTTCACACTGAAACCGAAAAAGGCAGTAGCGAGAGCCCAACCTAAACTGCTGATAAGCAGCCAAAACCCTTTGCGCTGCATATCGCCCATGGCGGCCATGGTCATGGAGCCAATAATGGCCCCGCCCCCCATGGCGGATACCAAAATACCCAAACTGTCCGCATGTCCGCCCAACACATCCTGATTGAAAGCCGGTAGCAAGGTGTTCAGCGGCATTCCGAATAAAAACGGAATAATCGATAGCAGCAACAGGGCGAAAATACGCGGGTGGGCAAATACGTATGCAAGTCCCTCGCGCATTTCTTGATAGGTGCCATTGCGCTGTTCTTGAGTTGAGATGCCAGGACGATCCACAAACAAGGTGGTTAGAGCCGATGCCAGATACAAGCTAGCGATTACGGTATAGACGATGCCCACACCAAAAGCCGACTGCTTATCACCACCGGCTAACCAAGCGATCAGCAGTCCAGCCAACGCCGGCCCGACAATTCGAGAGAGGTTCCAGCCCGTGGTGTTCAATGCCATGGCAGTAAAGATAAGGGGCTGGGGGATCAGTTCAGGTACGAAAGCCTGCCGCGCCGGCATGGACAGAGCTAGCACTGTGCCGTTAAAAAAACCGAACCAGATAAAGTCCCAAAAGACCACGTTGCCAGAAAAAATGATCCAAGCCATGACTAAAGTTGCAGCGGCGTTTAGGGTTTGAGCGAACACAATGAGGCTGCGCTTGGGTAGCCGGTCAGCCAACACCCCACCGTACAGAGAGAACAATACCGATGGCAGCATAAAGGACAGGGTCACCCATGCTAGATCCATAGCCGACGAGGTGAGGTCATAAACAAACCAGCCGCGGGCGATGATCTGCATGTTCATGGCGAAGGACGACCCAAGACTGCCGATCCACAACCAACGGAAGTTTGGCACCGCCAACACGGAGTAGATGTCTCGACTTGCCATCTTCGCCAACTTCCTTGGGTAAAGACCTGACTATACCCCATGCCATGTCGCGAACCGGTCAAGGTGATAGGTCGTATTAATTTCGCTCATGCCGCGCTGCCGAAGATGCAACGACAATTTAGCTGCGGCCCACTATAGTGGGTCATCTCAATTAAAAGACCTGCCGACATGCTGTTTAACGCACCTTCCCAAGGGCTAAAGCCTTGGTTCATCGCCCTGACACTCTGCGTCGTTGGCGCCGCATCACACCTGATGCCTCACCCAGCGGGCATGTCCACCATCGGCGCTGTTGGTTTACTGGCCGCTGCCTACCTGCCTCGGCACCTGTTACCCCTGCCGGTTATTGTCAGCGTTGCCGCAGCCGATGCGGTGATCGGCGCCTACAGCACTGCGGCCATGGCGCTGGTTTATATCGCACACATTGCCTGTGCCGCTGGGGTTACGCCGTTGCTGCGAAAGATTGGCCCGCTGCAGGTTGGCGGTGCCGCCGTTGTCAGCGCCGTTATTTTTTACTTAATCAGCAACGCTGCCCCCATGGCGACGGGGTTTTACCCGAACACCTTGGCAGGCTGGCTCAGCTGCTATGCGGCAGGGATCCCCTTTTTGCTGCGAAGCATTGCCGCCAATCTGATCTTTGGGGCCGTTGCCTTCAGCAGCATCCGCGGCTTATGGTTGATGCTTCGACGTTGGGCACCTGTGCCTAATTGAGAGGTTGCTAAGAAAAAACCTACTCCACCTTCCTAGAAAGTACGGCTACATGGGATCCATTTTAAGAAAATGAAGGCTAAGAGACGCCCTACCGCCGTTGACCCGATAATCAATGCCCTTCACTAAAGCGCCGACAGGTCTGCTCTAGCCGCTGCGGAGCGACCACAGTCATGGGCCACCTCTTTGGATGCGGTTTTCTCCGATAAACGGTTGTTTTTAGAGACGACCGGTAGCCTTTTGCCCTCTTGATAGCACAAATATGTGCGAATATTATAGCCATGAAAGGCAGACAGCTAATCAAGAAACTTCAAGCGCTAGGTGTCGAAATCGAAACAGGGCGAGGCAAAGGTGGGCACGTGCAAGCGCGATTCAACGGCAGAAAAACCGTGATCAAGACCCACGGCGGGAAAGACTTGAGCAAAAACTACGTAAACCTTGTTTGTAAACAATTGGGCATTAACCAAGAGGACTTGTAATGCTATTTCAATACCCGGTAGCACTTGAACAAAATGAAGACGGTGTAATTGCTCGCTTTGTTGATGTCCCTGAGGCCATCACTTTCGGTGACGACGAAGAACATGCTCTGCATGAAGCGCAGGATGCACTGGTCGTCGCTCTGGCGATGTATATTGATGACCGTCAGGTAATTCCCAGTGGATCAAAACCAAGACGTGGCCAGCCTTTGGTCTGTTTAAACCCTCTTGTCGCGGCAAAGGTCGCACTGCATAACGCATTGATCGAATCAAAAATCAGCAATGTTAGGTTGGCATCTATGATGGGCCTACGCGAAAACCAAATAAGACGGATGCTGGATCTTGATCACCAATCGCACATTCGCCCAATTGAGCACGGCTTGCGGTTGCTTGGTTACGAACTAATTATGCACGTATCTAAGGTTGCCTAGCCCTTGCGCTCAATCTTTGAGTTGGGCTTTTGCGTTAGGTTAAACAAAGCTTGTAATAGCAAGACCAACCTGTCGCTCCGGACCGTTGCCTTCAGCAGCATCCGCGGCTTATGGTTGATGCTTCGGCGTTGGGCACCTGTGCCTAACTGATTAACAACCGTGTGACAGGAGAGACACATGCAGGATCTGAATTACGACGGACTTGGCATCACCATTGAGAACTACGTCGCCGTGGTGGAAATCCAGCGTGGACCCAACAACTTTTTCGACACTCAAATGATTCGCGACCTAGCCGATGCCTTCGGCAAGTTCGAGGCCAGCGATGAGGTCCGGGCCGTAGTGCTGTGCAGCGAAGGCAAGCATTTTTGTGCCGGCAATAACTTCGGCAGCGCTTCCGGTAACGACGAACGTGCCGAACGCAAAGCCAGTGACGGCAACCCGCTTTATGCCGAGGCGGTCAAACTATTCGATACCAACATCCCCGTTGTCGCTGCAGTGCAGGGCGCCGCAGTGGGTGGTGGTTTTGGTCTGGCTGTTATGCCGGACTTTCGAGTGGTCAGCCCAGAAACCCGGCTTACCGCCAATTTCGTCAAACTGGGATTTCACCCAGGCTTTGGTCTGACTCACACATTGGCGCGACTGATCGGCCAGCAGAAAGCCCACCTACTGTTCCTCACCGGCCGCCGTATCACCGGCACCGAGGCCTATGAAATGGGTCTTGCAGACGTGCTGACCGACAAAGAAAATTTGCGAGCAGAGGCCATTAAACTGGCGGCAGAAATCGCTGAAAACGCGCCGCTAGCCGTAGCGTCGGTTCGCGCCACCATGCGCGCGGGCTTATCCGAGGCGGTAAAGACCCAAACAGATCACGAGTTTTTAGAGCAGCATCGGCTGCAGCAAACCGCCGACTTTCGGGAAGGCATCAAGTCTGTGGCCGAGCGACGCCCGGGTAACTTTACTGGGCGCTAGCCGCCTCTTTGGCGCGCCGGGCATCCAGTTCGGTGCGTATCACCTCGTAAGCCTCTTCATCGAGTTTGAAACGGCTAAATAAAATCGCGCCGATGGTGTAGCACACCAGCGGGAAAAGCCCATACAGGCTAACCATGGCCAACTTTACCTGCATGGTTTGTTCTTGGTTGGGCACAAAGCCAGCAAAATCCAGCACAAAGCCAGTTAATAGCAGCATCACGCCCAGGGCGCTCTTGTACACAAAGTTCCATGCGGCGAAGTAGGAGCCTTCTTTGCGCTCACCGGTTTGGTACTCATCGAAATCAATCACATCGCCCTGCACCGACGGCCCTAGGGTACCGCCGCAGCCATTAGCTAGGCCGGCAAAAAACGCGAGCACGATGATTACCATCAGCCGCTCATCCAGAGTATCCAAAAACGGCAGCACAAACATGCCGCCAAAAGACACTCCGGTCATGACCATGCCTGCCATCCATACTTTGATTTTGCCGTAGCGCTTGGACAGTGGAATCCACATAGGCACAAACAGGGACGATGGGATCATGTAGGCCAAAATAATCAGCGGCGCCATGGCTGGAGCACCGACCACATATTGGGATATGTAAAGGGTCAGCGCGGCAATGGCGGCGCTGCCGACGTTTTCAATAAAGGTCACGGTGATCAGCAGCCGGGCATGAGGGTTGCCCCAAATGTCTCGGAACGCCTGCAAGGGTCCACCCTGCTGGCGGTTCTGAAACTCTGGCCGCTCGCGCAGCACTACGACAGCGTAAATCACTAGCACCACCATAATGGCGATAGCCACAAAGGCTAGGTCTCGGGCCAGCAGTCGCACATTGCCATCCGGGGAAAACTCCTCGTTGATGAGCAAATACATGGCGCCCAAAGACAAAATTGAGCCAAGAATGTAAAAAATGTGGCGCACCCCAAACAGGCGGCTGCGTTCATGGTAGTCCGTAGACAATTCCGCACCCAAGGCCATATGGGGTACAAAAAACAGCGTCATGGCGGAATAGAACCCGATAATGGCAATGGTCATCCAAATTGTCAGGCTGGTTCCTTCCATGGAAAAAGGCGGCGCAAATACCGCATAAAAACCAAGGGATATGGGCAGGCAACTGGCCAAAATCCATGTACGACGACGGCCTAAACGGAAAGTCGTGCGGTCACTGAGATAGCCCGCCAAGGGGTCCGATATGGCATCCCAGATGCGTGACAAACTGAATATCGCACCCATCACAGCTGGGGCAATGAGCAGCACATCTGTGGAGAACTTCATCACATAAAGGCTGAGTATCAAATACATATACCCTGCCCCTATGGCCGGAGCACCGAAGGCCAGGGTGGTAGACCAAGGCACTCTGTCTGTGGAGCCACTCAAGAGGATTGCCGCTTAGATGACATAGTGAGACGCGGGCCGCGACCTGAAGACCTACGCATTTTTAATGGTCAATCCACCATCCACGGGTAACGCCGCGCCAGTCATAAAGCTTGCCGAAGGCAGGCAAAAGTTCAGGGTGCCGTGAGCCACTTCCTCTGGCTCTGCATAACGCTTCAAAGCCACCCGGCGACGAGCAAAAACTTGCTTCTGCTCGTCAGGGATCCCAGCGGTCATCCCGGTTTTGATGGGTCCGGGGCAAATGCAGTTAACGGTGATCCCCTCGCCTCCCAGCTCCACGGCCAATGAACGGGTTAAACCAATCACCCCATGTTTAGCTGCTGTGTATGGACTACCGCCCTTGGTTGCCCCCAACCCTTCAGTGGACGCGATGTTGACGATGCGGGGATTCGCAGACTGACGCAGATAGGGTAGCGCGATTCGAATGGTGCGCTGCTGAGCGGTGAGCAGCACTGCTAACGATTTATCCCAGGCGTCGTCGTAACCATCTCGGTCGATGGGCGCCGGAATGGAAATACCGGCGTTGTTGATAAGTAGGTCAATGCCGCCAAAGTGGTCGGCGATATCGCCAAAAACTCGAGCGATGGCGTCGCCATCGGCTAAATCCAGCGTCCATGCCTTAGCCGTTTTGCCAGCGGTGGTTATCTCTGCCACCGCCTCGTTGACGCCGACCTCGTTGATGTCCAAGGCGGCAACCTTGGCGCCTTGATCGGCAAACAACTTAGCTGTTGCCGCGCCCATGCCACTACCCGCTCCAGTAACGATGGCCACCAAGCCTTCAATCGACCGGCTTAACTGCGTCAGCGACATATCCCTTCCCCTGTATTGTTATCAGCTTGGGGGCGACTCGGATTAACCGAGGCGACCCTGCCATTATTATTTTGGCTTGTTGCCTTTATTTTTGTAATTCATCGGTTCCGTCAGTGCGTTCTTCTATCGATCGCGGCCAACGGTTCCGCTAAACCAACCCCTCTAGGTCCCGAGCTTACCAAGGATGGAGGGTTACGGGCATGGTTGCATAACCACGCACAAAGCTGGATTGAACCCGCTCTACCTCGCCGACGACTTCTACAAAACGAAAGCGCTGCATGATCTCTTCCCACAGCACCCGAAGCTGCATCTCGGCCAGTCGGTTACCCATGCAGCGATGCAGACCAAACCCAAAGGACAAATGGTGGCGCGCATTTGGCCGGTCTATCCAAAAACGGTTCGGATCTGGTATCACTCGCTCGTCGCGATTGCCCGAGACATACCACATGGCGACCTTGTCGCCAGCGCGCATTTGCTGACCGCGAAATTCCAAATCCCGGGTCACCGTTCGGCGCATAAATGCTAGCGGCGTCTGCCAGCGAATTATTTCTGAGACCATGTTGGGAATTAAGCCGTGATCGGCTCGCAGCTTTTCGTACTCGTCTGGGTTTTGATTCAGCGCCAGCACTCCTCCGGAGATGGAATTTCGAGTGGTGTCGTTGCCGCCCACAATCAGCAAAATCAAGTTGCCCAAAAACTCCATCGGCGGCATGTTCTGGGTATCTTTGCCATGTGCCAGCATGGACAGCAGGTCAATCTTCGGCGGCTCGTTGCTGCGCTTTTGGCGCAGGTCGGTGAAGTACTCCAAACACTCCATCAACGCGGCCCGCCGATCGGCTTCCGGTGTTGGCCCGCCGGCTAACTCACCCGAGGTTGCCATATCCGACCAATAGGTCAGTTTGTAACGATCCTCGAACGGAAAGTCGAAAATCGTCGCAAGCATCTGGGTCGTGAGTTCTATAGAGACTAAGTCCACCCAGTTAAACGTCTCGCCAACGGGCAAGGAATCTAAAATCGCTGCCGCGCGCCGGCGTATCAGCGATTCCATCTGTTTCAGGTTCATCGGCGCCACCACGCCTTGCACAGTCTGACGTTGCTGATCGTGTTTTGGCGGATCCATACCGATAAAGTTTGGGGTAGAAAAGTCTTCTGGCCGGTCGGTCAGGGTGATACCTAAGTCTGACGAAAAATCCTGCCAGTTCTTTTCAATTTCCATGATGTCGGCAAAGCGGGTAATCGACCAGTAAGGCCCGAACATGCTGTCTTTGCAGTAGTGCACTGGCGCTTCGTCACGCATGCGGGCGAAAAACTCCCAATGCTGGTTGCTTTGCATCAGCCCGGCGCTGCTGACATCAAAATCTTCAATGGCGGTATTGTGGGCATCGTATGCCTGTGTGGCAGTGGCTTGTGACATGTTGTCTCCTCCTGTTCTGCATCCCTCGGGAAAAAACATACACTGAGTTCAGCGCCTGAGCGAGTGGACAAAAGTCGATTTTTGTTCGTGTTGCGCAATCAAGCACATTACTCTTAACCCCCTCAAACCATTCAAATGGCGACCAATGCAGCACCTAGTTTTTGATAATGCCTTTACCAACGACCTGCCAGGCGATGCGCAAGTAGGCAGTGCCCGGCGGCAACTTCGCAATGCGCTGTTTTCTCGGGTGGAACCGACTCCGGTTCAAGGGCCCTATTTGATGCATTTTTCCGAGTCCGTCGCGGCCGGGCTGGGGCTTTCCAAAGCACAATGCCAGAGCGAAGACTTTGTGCAGACCTTAGCCGGAAACCGTCTGCTACCGGGCATGGATCCACACGCTACCTGTTATGGCGGCCATCAGTTCGGCAACTGGGCTGGACAGCTTGGGGATGGTCGTGCCATTAATCTAGGCGAGGTAAAAACCGACAGCGGTCATCTGATGCTGCAACTCAAGGGCGCTGGCGAAACGCCTTATTCACGAACCGCTGATGGCCTGGCGGTACTGCGCTCGTCACTGCGCGAATATGTCTGCTCTGAGGCCATGTATCACCTTGGGGTGCCCACAACCCGCGCCCTATCGCTGATGGGCACTGGCGAACAAGTGATGCGAGACATGCTTTACGACGGTCATCCGGCCCTCGAGCCCGGCGCCGTGGTCTGTCGAGTCAGCTCTTCATTCGTGCGTTTTGGTCACTTTCAAATGCTCACCGCCCGACAGGAAACCGATTTGTTGGCGACCTTTACCGACTTTGTCATCCGCCGTGAGTTTCCCACCATTGCAGCAGCCCATCAGGATGCCAAGAGTCGCTACTTAGCGTTCTTTGATGAGGTTTGCCAGCGTACCGCCGCATTAATGGTGCATTGGATGCGGGTGGGCTTTGTGCATGGCGTGATGAATACCGACAACTTGTCCATCCTCGGCGAGACCATAGACTACGGCCCCTACGGCTGGCTGGAAGGCTTCGACCCGGACTGGACACCCAACACCACTGACGCCGGCCAGCGCCGCTACCGTTACGGTCAACAACCCGCCGTCGCTCAGTGGAATCTTCTGCAGCTGGCCAATGCTTTGTATCCGTTGATTGAAGAGACCAAGCCTCTTGAAGACATTCTCGGAGGATTCGCTACCACCTATGAACAACAGTGGCAGCAGATGATGGCCAGCAAACTTGGGCTGAGTGAGTTTGATGAGGCACTGACCAACCGCTTACTTAAACTACTAACAGAAACAGAAACCGATATGACCCTGTTTTTCCGGCATCTAGCGGATGTGCAAAACGCCGAATCCGATGCGGATCGATTAAGTAATGCCTACTACGCACCCGACCAAATCTCGATGGATACCCATCAGCAAACCCAGCAGTGGCTTAGGGACTATTTGAACCTCGCTCAGCAACAGGGACGAAGCCATCAGCAGCGCGCAGATGCAATGAATGCCACTAATCCGCTGTATGTGCCCCGCAACTATCTTGCCCAACTTGCCATCGACGATGCCGAAAGCGGGAACTTTCAACGCCTAAGCCAATGGATGCAGGTGTTGGAACGGCCATATCAGTGGCAAGAGGGTATGGAGGCGTTTGCCGCCAAGCGACCGGAGTGGGCAAGGAACCGGAGCGGCTGCTCGATGCTGTCTTGCAGTTCCTAGACAGTGGCCTGTCGTACAGTGCCTAGACAGCAAAGCCCACCAATGCCAAGTGTTTACGCGTTTGTGGGCAGCGCTTTAATAGAAATGGTGGGTCGTCTGGGACTCGAACCCAGGACCAACAGGTTAAAAGCCCGGTGCTCTACCAACTGAGCTAACGACCCATAGCTTTAAAGCGGTGCGCATTGTAGTCACCTGCGTAGGGTGAAACAAGAGTTTATGCGGACGGTTTGCGCAGAAGTGTCACTTATAGCGGGTGGGATCTGGCACTTTGGCGCTGATAAACCCTTGTTGCCGCAAAAAACAAGAGTCGCACAGGCCGCAGGCCGCGCCTGAGTCGTCTGCCTGATAGCAGGAAACCGTCAACGAATAGTCCACGCCCAACTCCACGCCTCGCTGAATGATCTCCGCCTTGGTTAGGTCGATTAGCGGTGCGTGGATTGTCAGTCGATGATCCTCAACGCCAGCCCGGGTGGCAAGATTCGCCATGGTTTCAAAGGACTCGATAAAAGCAGGGCGACAGTCCGGGTAGCCCGAGTAGTCCACGGCGTTAACGCCAAGAAAAATATCTTGAGCATCCAGCACTTCGCTCCAAGCCAATGCCAAGGATAAGAACACGGTGTTGCGAGCCGGAACATAGGTAATAGGGATGTCGCTTTCAACCGACTCCTGATTCGCCTCCGGAACATCAATGTTTTCGTCTGTTAGAGCTGAGCCGCCAAACTGACTCAAATCAATGGTGACGATTCGGTGTTCGGCAACGCCGGCTTTTGCGGCTACTAGTCGCGCCGCATTTAGCTCAGCACTGTGACGCTGACCATAGTCAAAACTCACGGCGTAGCAGGCATAGCCTGCGGCCTTGGCAATGGCCAGTACCGTTGCGGAATCCAAACCACCCGAAACCAAAACAACTGCTTTTTTCATAATTCCTTATTCGTCAGGTGAGGGCCGCAAATCTCGTCATTAGTGAAATGATCAAAACTGCCTAATAACCGGGTACATCGCCCCAGAGTAATTTATGCATTTGCATTTGCATGCGCACCGGCAGGCGGTCAGCCACAATCCAGTCTGCAAGTTCCCGAGGCGCTAACTCGTGGTGACTGGGAGAGAACAGTACATCGCCAACCCGATCATAGAGACCGTGTTCATCACAGCGCATACGCGCCCAGTCGTAGTCAGCTCGGCTGCAGAGCACGAATTTGATTTGATCCCGGGGATTCAAGTGACCAAGATTTTCCCAAAGGTTGCGGTGAGACTCGTTAGATCCCGGAGTTTTAAGGTCCAGCACTTTCACCACACCAGCAGGCACATCGGCGACGCTCAGAGCACCGCTGGTCTCGAGAGAAACCGATTTGCCCGCATCCACCAACTTCTGCATAAGAGCGATGGCATTGGGTTGGGCAAGGGGCTCACCGCCCGTAACGGTGACGTGGGGGACGCCCAGTTCCTCCACTTCGCCAAGAATTGTGTCCAGGCCCATCATGGTGCCGCCTGAAAAGGCATACTCGCTGTCACAATACTGGCAGCGCAGCGGGCAACCCGTAAGGCGCACGAAGATCGTCGGGCGGCCAACGGTGTTCGCCTCGCCCTGCAAGGACAAAAAGATTTCAGTAATTCGAAGCGTCGACATGGTGCTATAGCCGAGAAGCGGCGGGCAAGTTCACTCCATCTCAGCCAAGTATCGCGCTGCCAATGTGCCAGCGGAGCTTTGAGGGTGCTCTTTTTGTACCTGCTCTAGATATCGGCGCGCTTCTTGGTCATCGCCCAGCTGGTAGTAAATTACCCCTAGTTTATAAAGCGCATCGGGCACCTTTTGATGGTCAGGATACAGCCGCACCACCTGCACAAAATTCTGACGAGCCGTCTCTCGCTCGCCAGTGGCCAACTGTAACTCGCCCAGCCAATAGAACGCATTGGGTGTGAACTGGCCGTTGGGGTAATCAACAATCAAATCCTGTAAAGCTCGCGTGGAGTCTTCAAAGCGCTTATCACGCATCCACTGGATGGCCTGACCATAGGCTTCACGTTCATTGGAAGGTTTGGTTTCAGTGACTTGGCTTTGTTGGGGCAGCGTCACCGCCGGCACCGAGGACTCAGCAACGCTCGCACCGCTTGGATCCGACATTGCTGGGCCATCATCGGGGACCGCCGTTGGCCCGGGCGAAGGACGATTTGGACTCAAGGCTTGAATGCGACGATCCAGATCAACGTATTGCTCACGCTGATCCCTTTGCAGTTTTTTGATGATGTAGGCCTGCTCTTCTACCAAACCGCTGAGTTCACGGAGCTGCTGCTGTAACACCTGAACCTGATAGAGTAAAGGAGCGTCACTTGCTTGGGCGCTAGCACTCCCAGAACCTTGGCCTGCACTGGCCCACAAATCAGCTTCCTCTGCTTCGCTGTATGTTCGGGTATCCAGTTCCGCCGCAGCGCGCAAGAGCGAGTCCTCTACTGGTATGGCTGCAAAACTGGCGCTGGCAGCGAAGACCAAAGAAAAACCAGCGGCCCGGGCTGCCTGCTTTAACGACATAATCCCGGGGGTGTTGCTCGCTTTGCGCTCCTTGGCCTGCTTTCTAATCATCGCTATCCAACTAGTCCGAGCCGCTTAACGGTAGGAGACCACGGCTCGACGATTCAATGCCCATGCACGGCTGGTATTGGCAGGATCCGCCAATTGCTCTTCACCGTAGCTTACTTCTTCAATCTGACGCGCGTTAACGCCAGCGGCGATTAAAATGGCGCTGATGGACTGAGCACGACGCTCGCCTAGAGCCAAGTTGTATTCCCGGGTACCGCGCTGATCGCAGTGTCCGGCTATGACCACGCGACGACCAGGGTTCGCAGCCAGGATTTGGGCATGCACCTCGAGTGCTGCGAAATCTGCAGGGCTGACGACGGACTGATCGAAACCAAAATAAAACGTTCTGGAAACTGGATTGCCCGCAGCGTCTATTGGGGTGCGGTTATCCGCAGCAAAGCCAGCAACAGCTTCTTCTACCTCAACCTCGACTACTTCAACCACTTCTACGACATCTTCAGCTGGTTGTTGTTCAACCGGCTCTGTGGCGGTACTGGCACATCCTGCAATGATCAATGCGCTTACTAGCACGCCCAGCAGGTTTTTTAGTTTTTCTTGCATGTGCATCCCTAACTCCTAATGTGTTGTAACAAAGCAAAATTCTTAGTTGTTCAAGTCTAACCAAAAAAACGGCGCATGCCTGCGTCCATGCGAGGAAAAAATCACCGTTCTTTTGAGCAATCTCAGCGTTGCTTGGCCTATGGGTCCATGGCCATGACCACATCCGGCAAAAACGGCGACCAAGCTGGCTCTCGCACGTCGCCTGCCGAGGACGGCAGGCGGTACTTCACCCGCCCATCCACCGAGACCGCGGCTAGAATGCCTTTATCCTGATCTTGAGTTGCGTAGATCAGCATGGCGCCATTGGGTGCCAGTGACGGCGACTCGTCCAACTGAGACTGGGTTAAAACCAGTAAGCGGTCCTCTTGAAGGTCCTGCCAGGCGATGTGAAAGACACCGTTGCGCCGATGTACAAAGACCAAATGCCGGCCATCGGGTAGCAGCCGGGCCCGGGCATTGTAATCACCCACGAAGGTCAGTCGCTCTAAAAAATTTGTGGCTAGTTCAACCTGGTAGATTTGGGGACGACCACCCCGGTCTGAGGTGAAAATAAGGTACTGACCGTCGGGTGACCAGGATGGCTCGGTATCAATGGCCGGATGCCGAGTAATACGCCGCAGCTTGCGGGTTTCTAAGTCCATGACAAATATCTCGGGATCGCCGCTGCGGGACAGCACCATGGCCAGTTGTTTGCCATCCGGCGAGAAAACCGGCGAGCCGTTAATACCGCGAAAATTCGTCAGCCGCTCACGATTGGGGCCGCCGACGTCTTGCAAAATAATGCTCGGGCGGCCAGTTTCGAAGGACACGTAGGCAACCCGAGTTCCATCCGGTGACCAACTGGCCGATAGGATGGGCTGACTTGAACTGTACAAGGTTCGCGGCCGCTGACCATCCACATCCGCAATCTGCAGTCGATAGCGAGCCTGAGCCGTGCCGGTGCCTTCGGCCAGCACGTACAGTATTTTGGTGCTAAACGCGCCCCGCACACCGGTTACTTCAGCGTAAATCAGATCGGCAATTTTGTGACCAACGTCGCGCCACTGGTCCAAGCTCACAGAAAAATTGGCGGTTTGCAGCTCTGCCTGAGTGGCCACATCGAAAAGCTGATAACGAATCTGAACCCGCCCTTGTGCGTCGGCGTTGGCACTGCCGATGACCAGATAGGCCGTTTGCAAAATCCGCCAGTCCCGGAAAAACACCTCATTCCGACTGCTGGGATAGGACAACATGTTTTCCGACGCCACCGGATCAAACTGGCCACTGCGGGCCAAGTCAAAACCAATCAGCTTGGCTGGATTTTGTTGCTGGGCAAGATCTTCACTCAGCGCAAACGGCACCACGGCTATCCGAATGGGGTTATCAACGCCTTGGTCGATAATGATGGTGTCCAGATCTGCTTGTACGGGGCCAGCGAGAACCAACGCCATCAAACACATGATGCTCGGCAACGCGGCCCATTTCCTAAAAAAGCGTGTATTTAACAATGTTGGCATAAGCGAACTTTTTTACTCTGCTGCTTGTTTCGTGCCGCTACCGTAACAGATCCTCTGGGCGGAAGAGAAAGTAGAAACGTCGGAAATTCGCTTCGAAAACCGAATTGTCTTGCGGCACATCAAATCGCCTCGCCCGCCGTATCGCCTGTTCTGCTGAGCGATCAAAAGCCGCGCTGCCTGAGCTGTCGACTAGGGTGACGGACAGCAGTTCACCGGTGGGAATCAGCTCCACCAAAAAACGCACCTGCATACCGTTGCGCGCACTGGGCGGTCGGCTCCAGTTCTTGCGCACAAGATCGTAGATGCCGGCCTGAAAGGTTTGCACTTGCTGCTGAACGTCGTTGTCTTGAATCTGCTCTGCCTCAGCCTCCAAGGACTGCTGCAAAGAGTCGTCGGCCAAATCTCCCAGGGCCGCGAGACGCTCACGCCGACGCTGAGCCTCCAGCTCTTTTTGGCGCTGCTTTTGACGCTGGGCCTCGGCCCGATCTTTGGCCACCTGCTCCGCTCGTTTAGCTTGTTCTGCCGCCAGCTGTTCTTCGACCAATCGCTTTCTCTCAGCGGCGCTGGGCTTGTTCGCCACCGGAGCTGCCGGCGCCGGTTTCGCCGGTGCTGGTGGGCGTTTGTTTTGCGCCGGTGGCTCCACCACCATGAGCGTGGCATTCACCACCTTGGGGGTAATGACCTGAGCAATGTCTTCACTGGCGGTAAATCCTCTGACGAAGACAAGGCCTACCCCAGCGTGGAACGCCAGCGCGGCGAACAACGGCAGGGCGTAAGAGCGAATCAAGGCCACGAAGCGCTACCCTTCAAGATCCGGCGGGTCGGTAATAAGGCCCACGCCGCTAGCGCCAGCCTGCTGCAGCACGGTCATCACCCGCACCACATCACCATAGGGTAGCGAGGCATCTGCCTTGACATAAACCGGAACGTCGCTGCGCGCACGCAGCACCTTACCTGCCTGTTCGCCCAAGGAAAAAATTGTCACTCGGGTACCGTCTTCTTCGTTCTTTGTGCGACTGGCCAAACCGATGTTCAAGAACAACGCCCCGTCCTTGCGAATGGAAACCACCAACGGATCGGGTTCTTGAGTATCAATGGCCTTGGAGGGTGCCTTGGGAAGCTCCACTTGCACTCCTTGGGTGAGCAAGGGCGCGGTGGCCATAAAAATCACCAACAAGACCAACATCACGTCGATGTAGGGCACCACATTGATCTCTGACATGGGCTTGCGGCGCTGGCTCATCCCGACCCCCTGTTTTGCGCATCGGCTCTGGCTTGATATTGATGGTTTAACATGGTCATGACGTTAATCAACGTCTCTGCGGGCATGAGCGGCCCGGTGCAAAATCGCCGTAACCTCGTCGCAAAAGCCTTCGTAGCGTTTCATCAGACCATCTACATTGGCAGAAAAGCGGTTATACCCGATCACTGCAGGAATGGCCGCAAACAGGCCCATGGCCGTGGCAATTAGCGCTTCGGAGATACCCGGCGCCACCGAGGCGAGGGTTGCCTGAGTCATGTTCGCCAGTGAGCGAAAGGAGTTCATGATGCCCCAGACGGTTCCAAACAGACCCACGTAGGGGCTGGTAGAACCTACTGTGGCTAGAAAAGGCAGGTGGGTTTCTAAACGCGCCTCTTCTCGCAGCAGGGCCACACGCATGGCCCGCTGGGCGCCTTGCATGATGGCTTCAGCATCCACCCCAGGTTGCTCGGAGAGACGGTTAAATTCTCGAAACCCGGCAACAAAAATACCCTCGATACCGTTGAGATGCTCTTCTTCAGACAACTCTTGATATAAACCACGCAGATCTATGCCAGACCAAAAGTGATCCTCAAATTGATCGATCTCTTGCTTGGCTCGGCGTAAGACGCTCCAGCGCTGGAAAATCATCATCCAACTCACCACCGAGGCGAGAACGAGCAGCCCCATAACCCCCTGCACCAGCGCACTGGCGTTGGCGATCAGTTCATAGACGGATAATGGTTCATTCATGGTCAGTCCCTATACATGGCCCCGTACCCAGAGGTGGCGGCCTATTATCAATCCGCTGGCGAGCCCGGTTCACTTGGATCAGCAAAGCTTATCGCGCCTTGAGCGGATGGCGATTTTTGATCTGCGAGTTGGGTGCTTTGCTCAGGCACGGCCAAGCCAAAGTGTAAGTAGGTTTTCGCCGTAGCCACGCGCCCCCTCGGGGTGCGCATCAAATAACCCTGCTGAATCAGATAGGGCTCCAGCACATCTTCGATGGTACCGCGTTCTTCGCTTATCGACGCCGCCAACGCATCAAGGCCTACCGGGCCACCGTCAAAACGATCCAAGATGGCCAGCAGCAAACGCCGGTCCATGGCGTCGAAGCCCTGCTTATCGACGTTCAGTAAATTCAGCGCCTCATCGGCCAGGTCCGCTGTTACCACGCCGTCACCCCTTACCTCGGCAACATCCCGCACCCGTCTCAGCAGACGATTGCTGATGCGTGGCGTACCCCGTGAACGTCGTGATATCTCTACCGCGCCCTCGGGTTGAATCGGCAGCGACAGCTTGTTGGCAGAGCGGGTCACAATTTCAGATAGCTCGTCTACGCTGTAAAACTCCAGCCTTTGAACAATTCCAAACCGGTCCCTCAGCGGGCTGGTGAGCAAGCCTGCACGGGTGGTTGCTCCAACCAAGGTGAAAGGCTGAAGTTCCAGCTTTAACGATCGAGCCGCAGGGCCTTCGCCGATCATGATATCCAGCTGAAAGTCTTCCATCGCTGGATACAGAATTTCCTCAACTACCGGGCTGAGCCGGTGGATCTCATCGATAAACAGCACGTCCCCAGCGTCAAGATTTGACAGCATGGCGGCCAGATCACCAGCTTTTTCCAGCACAGGTCCGGAAGTGGACTTCAATGAAGCCCCCATCTCTCGGGCAAGAATATTGGCCAACGTTGTTTTCCCCAAACCCGGTGGCCCAAAGATCAGGGTATGGTCTAGCGCTTCGCCACGTTTTTTCGCGGCTTCCACGAAGATGGCCATTTGCTCTTTTACCGCCGACTGGCCGATATACTCGGCTAAAAGAGCCGGACGCAGGGCACGATCGAAACCAGCTTCGCTGCTGTCTTGAGTTGGGGAAATAAATCGATCGGGTTCGATAGCCATTATGTTCCTCTTGCCATGCTGCGCAGTACCCAAGTCACCAACTGCTCAGTATCCACACTGCCTTTGTCGCTGAGCGCGTTCTGGGCCTGTTGCACTGCTTCGACTGCTTGATTGGGCTTGTAACCTAGGGCGATCAACGCATCCTCAGCCTCACGACTCGCTGCAGGATCCGCTGAGGATGGTAACGCCGCGGCCGCAGCCATGCCGTCAGGTAGCAGCGTCTCTAGCCGAGACTTTAACTCCACCATCAGTCGTTCGGCAGTTTTTTTACCCACGCCGGGCACCTTTGTCAGAATGCCGACCTCGTTCGCCTGCACGGCCCTAAACAAGGTCGCCGGCGCAATGGATGAAATCAACGCCAAGGCCATTTTCGGGCCCACGCCATTAATGCGAATAAATGCACGAAACAAGTCACGTTCCCGCTGGTCGGTAAAGCCAAACAGCAGTTGGGCTTCTTCTCGTACGACAAAGTGAGTAAATAACGTCAGCGGCTCGCCAGACTGAGGGCTTTGCGCCAGAACACCGGCACTGACCTCCACTTCGTAGCCGACGCCAGCTACATCAAGCAAAAGTTGGTTGCCTTCGATGAGAATCAGGTGCCCTGTGAGCCTACCAATCAATATCTGCGCCTTTAGGTTTCGCTAAGCGAAGCAGTATTGACGTGGCACAGGGCAATCGCAAGGGCATCCGCCGCATCGGCCTGAGGAATCCCGGGCAAGTTCAGTAAAACGCGCACCATGTGGGCTACTTGCTCTTTGTTTGCCCGGCCCGTGCCTACCGTCGCCTGCTTAACCTGCCGCGCCGCGTATTCATAGACCGGCAGCTCTTGGGCCACCGCCGCTGCGATGGCAACCCCTCGCGCTTGACCCAGCTTTAACGCGGAAGCCGCATTCTTTGCCATGAAGACCGACTCCACGGCGAACTGCTCCGGTTGAAACTCGGTAATAATTTGGCTGACGCCCCGATAGATGGTGCCTAAGCGTTCAGGCAGCTCCCCGTCCTTGGCGTTAATGCAGCCGCTGGCCACGTAGTGGACTTTACGGTTGGCGATTTCGATGACCCCGTAACCAGTTAGGCGAGACCCCGGGTCGATACCAAGAATCCGATAGGCGGGCCGATCCACTTAGCTCAGCCCCAGCTTGGGAGGAAACTATTCATATGCATCGTCAGGGAATTCGCCATTGCTGTAGACCTCTTGCACATCGTCTAGATCTTCCAAGGCGTCAATCAGGGTCAGAACTTTGCGAGCCTGTTCGGTATCGCAGGGACTGGTTGTCGAGGCCAGCATGGTCACTTCCGAGTGATCCGGCTCGAAGCCAGCCTCGGTGAGCTGACTCACCACCTGATTCAAGGTCTCCCATGGCGTAGTCACCGTGATCGCCCCTTCATCATCGCCTTCGATATCTTCGGCGCCAGCTTCCAAGGCCACATCCATCAGGGCTTCTTCGTCGGCACCCGGCGCAAAGTTAATGACGCCTTGGCGCGTGAATAGGTAGGCCACGGAGCCATCTGTTCCTAAATTGCCGCCATATTTGTTGAAGGCATGCCGAACTTCGGCAACGGTTCGGTTGCGGTTATCTGTCATGGCTTCCACCAGCACGGCCACACCACCGTTGGCGTAGCCCTCATACACCAGCTCTTCAACGTCGTTGCCTTCACCGCCACCGGCACCCCGCGCCACTGCCCGCTCGATGGTGTCCTTAGGCATGTTGGCGCCAAGGGCTTTGTCTACAGCTGCCCGAAGACGGGGATTATCGTCCACCACGCCGCCGCCCAGACGGGCCGCCACGGTAATTTCACGAATTAGCTTGGTATAAAGCTTGCCGCGCTTTTTATCTTGGGCCGCCTTTCGGTGCTTGATGTTGGCCCACTTACTGTGTCCTGCCATACCTGTCTCCGCGTCTATTGGCGCGGCCGGCCACTGCTGAGCCGCGCGCTCTTTTAATCCGTCTGTTGGTGCTTACGTTACTCGCTTGCCTGTTCCGCTGGTGGCTCTGCACTGACGCTAACAGGGCCGCGCAGCCGGATATGCAAATCCTTGAGCTGCTGATCTTCCACTCCGCCGGGAGCTGCCATCATGACGCAGGCGGCGCTTTGGGTTTTGGGGAAGGCAATCACATCACGAATGGCCTGGGTGTTGGTCATTAGCATGACCAAACGATCCAAACCGAGAGCGATACCGCCATGGGGCGGGCAACCGTACTGCAGGGCGTCTAACAAGAAACTGAACTTGGATTGCCCGGTTTCGTCCATGCGCAGAACATCGAATACCGCTTTTTGCATGTCGTTGTCATGAATTCGTAGGGAACCACCACCCAGCTCGTAGCCGTTAAGCACCACGTCATAGGCTGCCGCTTGAGCACTGGCCGGATTCGCTAGCAGCTCTTCCGGGGTGCACGTCGGTCGGGTAAAGGGGTGATGCTCGGCACTGAAGGAACCATCTCGATCCTCGGCAAACATGGGCCAGTCCACTACCCAGCAAGGACGATATTGGTCTTCTAACAAACCGAGATCGCTGCCGAGCTCGCCGCGAAGGGCACCCATGGCATCGTTAACAACTTTGGCACTGTCAGCTCCGAAGAACACCAGATCGCCGCTCTGGGCACCCACTCGCTCCAGCACAGCGGTGACCACGTCTTCTGGAATGAACTTGAGGATCGGCGACTGCAAACCCTCTGCTCCGGCACTCAGGTCATTGACTTTGATGTAAGCCAAACCCTTGGCGCCGTAACGACCAACAAAGCCGGTGTAGTCGTCTATGACTTTACGAGACAGGGACGCCGCACCGGGAGCGCGCAGGGCGACCACACGACCCTTAGGATCATTTGCAGGGCCGTTGAAGACCTTGAACTCCACGCCAGTAAACAAGTCGGCTACGTCAACTAATCGCAGTGGGTTACGCAAATCTGGGCGGTCACTGCCAAAGTCCTTCATAGCCTCGGCCCAGCTGAGCACCGGAAACTCCGGCAGTGCCACATCGAGTACCGTGGAGAACAGGTGCCGAAGCATGCCCTCGGTCAGGGCCATGATGTCGGCTTGACTGACAAAGGAGGCCTCTATGTCGATCTGAGTAAACTCCGGCTGTCTGTCTGCGCGTAAGTCCTCGTCTCGGTAACAGCGCGCAATTTGATAGTACTTATCCAGCCCAGACATCATCAGCAGCTGTTTATAAACCTGGGGTGACTGGGGTAAGGCAAAGAACTCGCCCGGATGGGTTCGGCTGGGCACCAGATAGTCCCGAGCACCTTCCGGAGTCGCCCGGCTCAGAGTCGGCGTTTCAACATCCCAAAATCCGTGTTCTTCCAAGTAACCCCGCACAGCGCTGGTAATTTTCGCCCGGGCCTGCAGCCGCTGCTGCATTTCAGGTCGGCGTAAATCCATGTAGCGATATCGCAGTCGAACGTCTTCCCCGGCATCCGAATGCTCGTCCAACTGAAATGGTGGGGTTTTGGCGGCATTTAGAATCACCAACTCTTTACCTAACACTTCTATTTCGCCAGTGGGCATATCGGCGTTGACCGTGCCCTCTGGACGGGCCCTTACTTTGCCCTTGGCTCGGAGCACATACTCATTACGAACCGAATCTGCCAAGGCGAAGCTTTTTTCCTCGTCGGGGTCGAAAACCACCTGCAAGACCCCAGTCCGGTCGCGAATGTCGAGAAAAATGACCCCCCCATGATCCCGTCGGCGATGAACCCAACCGTATATTTCTACTTCTTCGCCGGAATCTGTGGCTCTTACTTCGCCGCAATAGTGGCTGCGCATGGCGTTACCTTGTTCTTTGTTAATCGTGATGTGTTGATGCTATTCGTCCGCCAGGTCACCTAAGGCGACAGGCTCTTCTCGCCCAAGCGAGCGTTACGCGTTAACCGCGATACCCCGCGCTAACCGCTGGAGTCACCGCTCGCGCCACTGCTGGAACCGCCTGAGCTGCTATCGCCGCCGGACACATTTTTCTTTTTACCGGACTTGAAGTCAGTCTCATACCAGCCTCCGCCCTTCAAGCGGAACCCAGCAGCCGATATGCGCTTCTTTAGGGCATCCTGAGAACAGGCCGGGCAATTGAGTAAAGGATCCTCGCTGATTTTTTGTACGGCTTCCATTTCATGACCGCAATTGGTGCAACGATATTCGTATATGGGCATGTGACTTTCTTTTGGCGTTGTTGTCGAGCGTTCGAGGCCGCGCATGATCTAAAAAAAAACAGCAAAAATACAGTGATTTAGCGCCTTTTTTGTTGCGAGTCAGTATTTGATCCGTTATAAATCCGCCGTCGATTCCTTGGAATTGATGCGAAAACCTTTGTGTGAACATATGTATCAGGGAGTTTTCAAATCTACGATCGGGCTGGGGCGGAATAAGCAGCTTTGCCGTTTGTTCGATCGAGGAGGGTTGTTCACGAAAATAGAGCGGCGTTTGCAAACACCCTTTGCAACACGAACGAACTATTTTCATCAGCGACCGGCCGGATTTGAGATTGATTCTGAAACAGCAGAAAAGGCAGGCAATAGCCTACCTCGATGCTCATGGCCGGATAGGGGTTGTCGTGAACTGAGAGAGAGACGCGGTAAAACCCCGTGCTGAAAAAGGCGTCAAACCCTTGGAAAGCGTCGAGTGGAATTACGCTGTTTATTCAGAAATAAAGGATTAGTAATACTATGGCTACTCAAAAGAAAGCTCCGGCAAAAAAAGCGGCTGCAAAAAAAGCTCCTGTAAAAAAAGCAGCAGCAAAGAAAGCTCCCGCAAAGAAAGCTCCTGCAAAGAAAGCAGCTGCCAAAAAAGCAGCGGCTCCTGTAAAGAAAGCCCCTGGCATCAAAACCAAGATGACCAAAACGGCCATCCTCAACGAAATCGCGACCAACACGAATTTGTCCCGGGCTCAAGTTAGCTCTGTTATGGATGAATTAGAGTCCGTGATTGAACGCCACATTCGTAAGCGCTCGGCTGGTGAATTCACTCTGCCCGGTCTGCTTAAGATCAAGGCAGCCAAGCGACCTGCGACAAAGAAGCGTATGGGCCGCAACCCAGCCACCGGCGAAGAGATCGTTATTCCCGCGAAGCCTGCAACCACTCGGGTACGCGTAACGGCTCTGAAAAAGCTGAAGGATATGATCGTCTAACTGATCAGCCCGACGCTAAAAGCCGGCTTTATGCCGGCTTTTTTGTGCCTATAACTCGGCGCAGATTGCGACGGTGCTTGTAGTAAGCAGGTGCCTTTGTGTCTAATGCAGCCTTCACAAGTCAAGTCCAAACACTATGCGCCAATCTGCCCTGCTGCTACCTACACTCAAAGAAGATCCGGCTGACGCCGATGTCATCAGTCATCGCCTCATGTTGCGGGCGGGTTTGATCCGTCAACTAGCCAGTGGTCTATATACCTGGCTGCCTTTGGGCTTGAGAGTGCTGCGAAAAGTCGAACGCATCATACGAGAAGAAATGGATCGTAGCGGCGGACAAGAAGTCTCTATGCCCGTCGTGCAACCCGCCGAGCTTTGGATGGAAACTGGGCGATGGCAGAAGATGGGCGACGAAATGCTGCGCATGCAGGACCGCCACGACCGAGACTTTTGCCTAGGCCCCACCCATGAAGAGGTAATAACCGATCTGTTTCGGCGCGAAGTCCACAGCTACAAGCAGCTGCCAGTGAACTTTTACCAAATTCAAACCAAATTCCGAGATGAACGCCGACCCCGATTTGGCGTGATGCGGGCCCGTGAATTCACCATGAAAGATGCCTATTCCTTTCATTTGGACCAGGCCAGCTTCGATGTCACCTACGACGAAATGTACCGATGCTACGAGCGAATCCTCACCCGGATGGAGCTGAAGTTTCGGGCGGTTCAGGCGGACACCGGCAACATTGGTGGTGATACTTCCCACGAGTTTCACGTGCTGGCCAATTCAGGCGAAGACACCATCGCCTACAGCGACACCGGGACCTATGCGGCCAATCTGGAAAAAGCTGCTGCCCAGCGACCTGATCGTGCCTCACCCGGCACGCAGACGATGAGCCGAGTAGACACACCAAATTCAAAAACCATTGAAGCCGTGGCCTCACTCCTTGGCCTACCCGTAGAGCAAAATCTGAAAACTCTAATTGTTGAGGCGGACCCGGAGGATACTGACAATCCCAGTGGCTTGGTCGCCATTATCTTGCGTGGTGATCACGAGCTAAACGAAATCAAGGCCGCCAAGCTGCCCGGGGTCAGATCACCGTTGGCATTTGCCCAAGAGGAGGCCATTACTCGGGCTATGGGAGCAAGCGTCGGTTCCTTAGGGCCCGTAAATTGCGCCATTCCAATGTTTGTCGATCCGAGCGCCGCAGCGGTCGCGGACTTCGTTTGCGGCGCCAACGAGGACGGGGTGCACTTACAAGGCGTGAACTGGCAGCGGGACGTTGTT
>ERZ1047472.455-NODE-455-length-36748-cov-5.566784_pt1 | contig 36748 bp, 34 predicted proteins | sample MGYA00383095_ERZ1047472 | MGnify/ENA primary metagenome ERZ1047472 (study PRJEB29581, sample SAMEA5548365) | metagenome | biome: marine; feature: coastal; material: water | depth 1 m | study: Short-term variability in the microbial, nano- and picoplankton dynamics... | reverse complement strand
ATCAAATTCTTTTGGTTTTTTGGGGTTGGCTTCTTGGTCAGTTTGACTTTTTTTGGGCCTTTGAGAAAAAAATGCTGTCCCGCTTGGGGATTAAGCATTTTCGAAAATAATATTTATTACTTAGACGGTTTTTCGTTCAAATAATAGTTGTAAGTCCACATTATAGAGAAAGTGGGGACGACATCAACAAAAGGAAGTGCCTCTTCAATAAATACGAAGACCCCTGCGATTTTACCCTTTTTACCTTTGTACATTCGCGTCATTAAGTACGCTGACAATGGGGCCCAAAAGAAATCAAACACAGGAATAAAAAAAGAAACATAACCTAAAGCATCAAACAACAGACTAAGTATGAGTTTTTGGTGTTTTTTGAGAAGGTTAAGTTTCATCTGTTTTAAGCTTTTCTTTAAAACGCTGATTCAAGAGTTTTATTTTGGGTGAAATTACAAACTGACAATAGGATTGTTGGCTATTTTGATCGTAATAATCATGGTGGTTTTCTTCAGCATCATAAAAAACATCCAATGGAGCAACTGTGGTTACGATGGGGTCTGAAAAGACTTTTGAACTTTCTAAAAACGATATATATTTTTCAGCTGTGTCTTTTTGACTTACGGAAGTGTAAAAGATAGCAGAGCGGTATTGCGTTCCTACATCGTGCCCTTGGCGGTTCAAAGTGGTAGGATTGTGTGTTGAAAAAAAGACTTCCAAAAGGGATTCGTAAGAAATTTCGTCAGAATTGTAATTAATGAGAATGCCTTCGGCGTGTCCCGTTGTGCCTTGACAAACCTCACGGTATGCCGGGTGCTTAATAAAACCGCCTGTATATCCAGATTTAATACTAGATACCCCTTTAAGGCGCTTAAAAACTGCTTCAGTACACCAAAAGCAGCCACCACAAAAAATTGCTTGATTCATAACATAAGATTATTGAGAGCACTAAGTTAATAAAAGAAATTTTTAAAATATTAATATTTGATTGTACATCAGCCTTTGATTCTTTAAATTTACCAGCATGATTCAAGCGAATAACATTCATAAGTATTATGGCAATCTCCATGTGCTTAAAGGCGTTGATTTGGAAATAAAAAAGGGAGAGGTCGTTTCAATTGTTGGGGCTTCTGGCGCCGGAAAAACAACCTTGCTTCAGATTTTAGGCACCCTTGTTTCACCTTCTAAAAAAGAGGATTTTACACTGGAAATTGATACCAAAGACATCAATAGTTTAAATGAAAATGATTTGGCGAAATTTAGAAACAATCACCTTGGCTTTATTTTTCAATTTCACCAACTTTTACCAGAATTTACCGCTCTGGAAAATGTATGTATCCCCGCTTTCATAAAAGGAATTTCAGAAAAAGAGGCAGAGCTAAAGGCAAAGAAGTTATTAGATTTTCTAGGTTTAGGCAAGCGTCTTCATCACAAGCCCAGTGAACTTTCAGGAGGTGAACAACAAAGAGTATCTGTTGCTCGCGCGTTGATTAACGACCCATTGGTTGTTTTGGCTGATGAACCTTCTGGAAATTTAGACAGTGCTTCTGCGGCACAACTCCATCAATTGTTTTTTGAACTCAGAGCGGCATACGGGCATACTTTTATCATTGTTACCCACAATGAAGAGTTGGCCGCAATGGCAGATCGAAAAATCACCATGACAGATGGAAAAGTATCAAAATAAATCCTACAATGGTCTAAGTTTTGATGCCCTTAAACAATTTTTAGACGCCAAAGTTAAGCAGTACAATACCAATGAATTTATTGAGAGCGATCCCATTCAAATTCCTCATTTGTTTTCCAAAAAAGAAGACATTGAAATTTCCGCTTTTTTAACGGCTACAATCGCATGGGGTAATCGAAAAAGCATCATCCAAAATGCCAAACGCTTGATGCAACGTATGGACAATGCTCCCTACGATTTTATCTGCTCGCACCAATCCAATGATTTGAATGAGTTTGAGGGGTTTGTACACCGAACTTTTAATGCCCATGATGCGGTTCAATTTATTAAAAGTTTAAAACATATTTATACGACTTATGGCGGTATGGAATCCGTGTTTTCAAAATATGCAGAAAAAACCACCTTACAAAACGCAATACACCATTTTAAAAATCATTTTTTTGAAATTGAACATTTAAAACGGACTGAGAAGCACATCAGTGACCCCTTAAAAAATTCAGCAGCCAAGCGTATGAATATGTTTTTAAGGTGGATGGTAAGGCCCAGTAATTCTGGGGTTGATTTTGGCATATGGAAAGGTTTAAAGACCGCACAACTATCATGTCCACTCGATGTGCATTCAGGAAATGTAGCCAGAAAACTTGGATTATTGAAACGTCATCAAAATGATGCCAAAGCCGTTAAAGAGCTTGATAAAAATCTCAGGAAATTTGACCAAACTGACCCTGTCAAATACGATTTTGCATTATTTGGCCTTGGCGTATTTGAAAAGTTTTAAAAAAATTATAGATTTGTACTTCTGATTGTCCTAGATCGTTAATATCTCCAGAAATATTTTAAAGATTTCAATTGTATTTTGACATCGTTTTTGTCGTAGGGCTTTTGTTTTTTTTAAAAAGCAGCATTAATACCCTATACAATCGAAATGAACTTAATTGAAGCCTTAATTGACATAACAACCATCGTCTTATATGCCTACTTTATCTTTCTTGTTCTGATAAAAATCAGAGAACTGGAGATAAAAAAAGGCGTTTTTCATGTATTGACCATTCTTTTTATTACATTTTTAATAAGTAAAATTTTAATAAGATATATATAGCCAGAAGATTTTTAAACGCTATTTTTAAAACTTGCTTTGGCTTTTGAATGAAAAAGACTGGAAAATTTTCTTAAATATGAAATATCTTACCGTCTTTGGCTAACGCTACTTTTTTGAAAACGGTCATCGCTTCATCTTTGAAAGGTTCCAAGTCTTTGTATCTGGTTGAATAATGCCCTAAGATGAGCCGTCCCACCCTTGCTTTATTTGCAATAGTCGCTGCTTGTTTGGCTGTAGAATGCTTGGTTTTTGCGCACAGCGCTGCTTGGTCCTCTAGGAAAGTAGATTCGTGGTATAATGCATCTACACCTTGAACTATTGGAATAATAGACTCTGAATAAGCCGTATCACTACAAAACGCATAGCGCTTTGGAATGCAGCCATTAGTTGTGACTTCTTCGTTTTTAATAAGAACACCATCCTGGTTGTAAACATCAGCGCCTTGTTTTAATTTTCGGTAATAGGCAACATCAATATTTTTAGCTTCAGCGTTTTCAATTAGTAACTTTCTTTCAAAAGGCTTTTCTTTGAACAAAAAACCATTTGTATACACTCTGTGATCGAGGGGTATGGTGTGAACTTCAACTTTATCATCTTCAAATATACACTCTGAATCCTTGGTCTCTAGTTCATGAAAAATCAGGTTAAAATTTGTCCAGGAATTAGATAATTTTAATTGTAAAGTGATAATTTCTTTCAGGCCTTTAGGCCCGTAAATATTTAAGTCTACCTCTCGTCTTAACAATCGAAATGTTGAAATCAAACCAATCAAACCAAAATAGTGATCTCCGTGCAAGTGAGAAATGAATACATGCTTAATCTGATTAAACTTTAGCTTGTGACGTCTGAGTTCAATTTGAGTCCCTTCGCCACAATCAATCAGGAAATGATGCCCACGTGTCTCTAAAACTTGCGAAGTTGTATGCGCAATTATACGCGGGGTGGCACTGTAGCATCCAAGAATTGTTAATTTCAATCTAAAGTATTTTAAAATCCTAAATCGCGTTGCATTTCATCCATTTCAATGATATCCTTGGCTTCTTGAAGTGTTGGGGCCCATATTAAGGCTTCTGGAAGCTTGTCGGGAACGGCTGTTGGAGAAACAATCACAAAAGAGCGTTTACCTTTTTGATGAGACTCAGAAATTTTTAGAATTTTTTCAATAAAATCAGCAGCTGACATCTGAAAATCTGCCAATGAAACAATGATGTTTTTAGACTGAATATTAGGGTATATATTCTCAAATGTTTTGAAAAAATCTATTGTGCTGGTTTGATTTTCAAAAACCAAAGCAATGTGGTCTGTAACTTCAAATTTCATTTAAGACTCAATTTTGGAGGCCAATAAATAGGTAACTGCCATTCTGATGGCCACGCCATTTTCAACCTGATCTAAAATAATAGCTTGTTTAGAATCTGCAACCTCGCTAGTAATTTCAACTCCGCGATTAATGGGGCCTGGATGCATAATGATAATTTCTTTTCCAATTGAATCTAACAATTCTTTGGTGAGACCGTATTGTTGAGTATACTCCCGAACACTTGGAAAATGACTGACTTCCATACGCTCATTTTGAACTCTGAGCATATTGGCAACGTCACACCATTGGAGTGCTTTTCTCAAATCCGTCTCAACAATTACACCCAATTCGTGAATGTATTTAGGGATGAGTGATTTTGGTCCACAAACCATAACTTGGGCGCCCAGAAGTTGTAAAGCAAAAATATTGGACAAAGCAACACGACTGTGAAGAATATCGCCTACAATAACAACATTTTTACCTTTTACTGTTCCAAATTTTTCTCGAATGGAGTAAGTGTCTAACAGCGCTTGTGTTGGATGCTCATGTGCACCATCTCCAGCATTGATAATGCGTGCATCAACATGCTGTTGTAAGAAAGCAGCAGCCCCTGGTTTTGGATGCCGCATGACAACCATATCAACCTTCATAGATAAAATATTGTTTACCGTGTCAATAAGGGTTTCACCTTTCTTAACAGAAGATTGTGAAGCAGAAAAATTAATGACATCGGCGGACAAGCGTTTTTGAGCAATTTCAAAGGATAGTTTGGTTCGTGTTGAATTTTCAAAAAATAAATTGGCGATGGTAATATCGCGAAGGGAGGGCACCTTTTTTATGGAGCGGTTAATGATTTCTTTAAAATGATCTGCAGTTTCAAAAATTAACTGAATGTCTTCTGCTTTCAAATATTTTATTCCTAACAAATGATCGACACTTAATGTGCTCATAATTATTGTTTTATCAAATAAACATTGTCCTCACCATGCGTTTCTTTCCAATTTACAATGACTTTCTCATTGTCTATAGCATCAACCTGACGTCCTCTGAAGTCGGGCTGAATAGGTAAATGTCTGCTGAACCTGCGGTCAATCAAAATCAACAATTCAATACTGCTGGGCCGCCCATAGGCTTGAATGGCTGTAAGAGCGGCGCGAATGCTACGACCGGTGTATAAAACATCATCAACAAAAACCACATTTCTACCTTCAACAAGACAATCCATTTCATTTGTGCTGGGTTTTAAAACCTTATTAGAACGTCTAAAGTCATCTCTGTAAAAAGTGATATCAAGACAACCAATTTGCACGTTTGCTATGTTATAATCAGATTGTAATAAATCCTTTAGCCTGTTGGCTAGAAATTTTCCCCTCGGTTGAAGGCCTACAAGAATAGTGTTAGAAAAATCGGTGTGTTTTTCAATAAGTTGACAAGCCAATCGATGTAGGATAATGTTTACTTCTTTTTGATTCAGTAAAACTTTTTGACTCATGATGTTTTCAACATATTCGAGCGCAAAGGTAATGGAAAAAAATTAAAATAAGTACAATCCCGTATTTGGGGTCTAATGAAAAAGGGGGAAACGGGTAATTTATCATTCTCTAAAGCAGGTAATCCGTACTAATGAAATTAGATTGCTTTTCGTCTAACATTTCTTTTAAAATTCCACTGTTGTAAGCATTGTCTTTGGCTGCAACAAACGTGCGAATCGAAAACGAACGCAAGGCGTCTCTCACACTCAATGTACTAAAAGCAGAGTCTTTTCTGCCGGTGAATGGAAACACATCAGGGCCTCTTTGACAAGAACTATTTAGGTTTACACGGCACACTAAATTGACTAGGGTATCAATAAGGGGCGCTAAGGTCTTGGTGTCTTTTCCAAAAACACTTACTTGCTGGCCATAATTTGATTCAGCCATGTCATCAAGGGGTTTTTGGATGTCACTAAATGTCATGATTGGAATGACAGGCCCAAATTGCTCCTCATGGTATACATTCATAGATTTATCTACTGGATAGAGTACAGAGGGGTAAATATAGTTTTCAGTTCTTTGGCCACCTTTTCGATTGAGGACTTTTGCGCCTTTTGAAGTAGCATCGTCTATTAGACCTTGAATGTAGTCAGGTTTATTTGGTTCTGGAAGTGGCGTCAGCATGACACCATCTTCCCAAGGATTGCCAAAATTAAGCGCATCTACTTCTGCGCAAAATTTATCTCTGAAAGCTTCAAAAATACGCTCATGAATGTATAGTATTTTTAATGCGGTACAGCGCTGGCCATTAAATGAAAGGGTGCCTGTAATACATTCTTTAACAGCTAAATCTAAATCTGCATCTGGTAAAACAATAGCAGGGTTCTTTGCCTCTAAACCAAGGACAATACGAAGTCGGTTTTTCTTTGGATGGGTGTTTTGTAATGCATTGGCTGAATTGCTGTGCCCAATAAGTGCTAAGACATCAATTTTTCCTGTTTCCATAATTGGCGAAGCCAAGGTACGACCCCTTCCAAATAAAATATTGACAACCCCCTCTGGAAAACTGTTTTGAAAGGCTTCCATTAGTGGAGTTAAGAGCAGCACCCCGAGCTTGGCAGGCTTAAAAATGGTTGTATTTCCCATAATTAGGGCCGGTATTAACAATGCAAAAGTCTCATTAAGTGGGTAGTTGTATGGGCCTAAGCACAATACAACTCCCAAAGGGCCACGACGAATGTGAGCGTAAACTCCAGAATGCTTGTGAAACTTAGCTGAATTTCGATCCAATTGCTTGTAATCGTCAATGGTATCGTAAATGTAATCGACAGTTCGGTCGAACTCTTTTTCAGAATCCTTTAAATTTTTACCTATTTCCCACATTAAATATTTGACCACTTCTGCGCGTTTGGTCTTCATTTGAGTGACAAACTTTTCCATACAAGAAATACGATCCGCAACTTTCATGGTGGGCCAAAGCCCCTGCCCTTTATTGTAGGCGTTAGAGGCAGCTTCAAGGGCTTCCATGGCTTGTTCTTTTTCTAATAAAGGAATTGAACCTAATAGCGTTGGCGCATAATCAGCAGTGGAAGGAATGGTCGAAAAAACTTCAGAGTTAGGGCCGTTCCAATCTTTAAGTGCACCACCAACTAGGTATTTTTTTTGATGAATTAGTTGCTTAATTTTGAATGCTTCGGGAATCGAATGGAAATCCATGTTGTTGAATTGATTAGTTTTTTTATAAATTTAACCAACTCCATTCTTTATAATTAAAAAAAAAAGTTAATTGTTTCTAAAATTGATATTTTATTGATGGAAATAAAAAAACCCTTCAATTTTTCGAAGGGTTTTTAATGTTTGAGGATTTAAACTTTATTTGGCGTCCATTTTATCCTTTAGAGCTTGAAGTGCTTCATTGGCATCACCAAGAGTTGTTTTGGATTCCGATGCAGATTTAGCAGCTTTTCTAACAGCAGCTTTCACATTTTTTATTTCTTGAGCTTTAAACACTGCTGTATGAGATGCAACAACACGCTTGAATTCTTTGCTAAATTCAATGATTACAAATTCTGCTTCCTCGCCTTTTTTCAACTTTGAGCCGTCTTCTTTTTCTAAATGTCTAGAAGGAATAAACGCGACAATATCATCGTTGAACTGAATAGTAGCTCCTTTGTCTACAATTTCAAAAACTGAAGCTGTGTGTTTTGTGTTTAACGCAAATTCATTCTCATATTTATCCCAAGGGTTGTCCTTGGTCTGTTTGTGACCTAGACTTAATTTTCTACCTTCCACATCGAGTTCAAGAACTACCACTTCTAAATTATCACCAACAGTACAGAATTCACTAGGGTGTTTAATTTTCTTAGTCCAAGATAAATCTGATATGTAAATAAGACCATCAATACCTTCTTCCATTTCTACAAATACACCAAAATTGGTAAAGTTTCTAACGATACCCGTATGACGTTGACCAACTGGGAATTTAGAAGTAATATCGGTCCATGGATCTGGACTTAATTGTTTGATTCCCAATGACATTTTTCGATCTTCTTTGTCTAGCGTAAGAATTTGTGCCTTGACAACATCTCCTACAGTAACAAAATCTTGAGCAGATCTCAAGTGTGTAGACCATGACATTTCGGATACATGAATAAGCCCCTCCACACCTTCTGCAACTTCAACAAAAGCGCCATAATCTGCGATTACAACAACTTTTCCTTCAACTTCGTCTCCAACCTTAACCTCTTCACCAAGGGCATCCCATGGGTGCTTACTTAATTGTTTAAGGCCCAATTGAATTCTTGACTTGTCTTCATCAAAATCTAAGATTACAACGTTCAGTTTTTCATCCAACTCCACAATTTCACTTGGGTGATTGATTCTAGACCATGAAAGGTCTGTAATATGAACAAGACCATCAACGCCACCAAGATCCATAAAAACGCCGTAGGATGTAATGTTTTTGACAACACCTTCAAGCACTTGACCTTTTTCAAGTTGACTTATAATTTCTCTCTTTTGAATTTCAATATCAGCTTCAATAAGCGCTTTGTGTGAGACCACAACGTTCTTAAATTCATGGTTGATTTTCACCACCTTGAATTCCATTGTCTTATTGACATATTGATCATAATCTCTAATAGGTTTTACATCAATTTGTGAGCCTGGTAAGAATGCTTCGATACCAAAAACATCGACAATCATTCCACCTTTGGTACGACATTTGATAAAACCATTGACAATTTCACCTGTTTGATTCGCAGAGATGACGCGATCCCATGCTTTGATAACTCTGGCTTTTCTGTGAGATAGTATCAATTGTCCTGTCGCATCTTCACGTACATCTATTAAAACCTCAACCTTATCCCCTACTGAAAGATTCGGATTGTAACGAAACTCATTGAGTGAAATGACACCCTCGGATTTAGCGTTAATGTCTATGATGGCATCACGATCAGTCATGTGAACCACGGTACCATCAACAACTTGATCGTCCAATGTTTCGACAAAATTTTCAGCGACTAATTTCTCGAATTCATCGAGCTTTTCATCGGCCACAGGGTCAATGCCCTCTTCATAATTGTGCCAGTTAAAATCTTTTAAAAATTGCTCTGGGTTTGCTTGAGCTTCGTTGGTTGTTGTTTCAACAACAGGATTTTCTTGATTTGTCTCCTCAGGATTAGTAGTTTGTTCTTCAGCCATTGCTGATTAAAATTTGTATTCTATGTGTGAAGTGGGCTGGATTTAATGCAACACACATAAAAGCGTTAGTGTATTTTTTATTCTTCTCTCCAACCTTTTTTGCTAAGAAGAGTGCAATAATACAACTATTCCATAAGTTGAACAAATATATAGCTTCATGATTTTGAGGAGTCTAGATTAAGGACAGAAAAAAAACAGTGAAAAAACAAAATGAAAAGAAAAAATTATTCTAAATTTAATAAATATAAACCCTTAAATCTATAATTATGATCATGAAAAAATACCAACCTGCATTGGAATTAGGAACACAGCTTAACATTCAAAATGGAGATGTTTCAGAAGAAAATGGCATTTTGAAAATAACTGGTACGGCAAAGACATCCTATGAAAAGAATATTATTTGGGATAAAATTAAAGCCATTGGAGGGCAAAATCCTACAGATATCAAAGCCGATATAAAAATTGCTGACAATTCTGTTTACCACTATCATACAGTGAAAAGTGGAGAGTCTTTGGGTAAAATTGCAAAACATTACTATGATGACTCTCTTAAATACAAGGAAATTTATGAGGCCAATACCAATATTTTAAAAAATCCGGATCTCATCCATCCAAATCAGGTGCTGTTAATTCCAAAAGTGTAAGTTTAAACCCCTTAGAGTTTATAATTTTTGACTTTAGGGGGTTTCTTTTTTACATTCATTTATCCATGAAAGTACCAATTTAAATTGAGCTTGTTGGTCCAGTTTAGAATTGTCCAACACACGGGCATCTTTTGCTTTTAATAAAGGAGAGTTTTTTCTGGAAGAATCTTTTTTATCTCTAAAAATAATATTTTCGTAGACTGTTTGATATTCAATAGATGCATCGCTCTTGGACAGTTCATCAAAGCGGCGAAGCGCTCTTGTTTTTGCTGAGGCCGTCATGAATATTTTAAGCTCTGCATCTGGAAACACTACGGTTCCTATGTCGCGACCATCCATTACAAGACCTCTGTTCAATCCCATTAAACGCTGCTCCTTAACAAGGCATTTGCGCACTTCTGGCAAAGCCGCAACTTGGCTTACCATATTGGAAACCTCCATAGTTCTGATTTTAGATGAAACCAATTGGCCATTTAAAAACAATGCTACATTGTTACTTTTGTCTTTTTTAAAAGCAATTTGTAAACCAGAAAGACTTTGAATCAAACCTATTTTATCAAACCCATCATTTCGAATAAAACCATTTTCTATGGCATAAAGTGTTACGGCTCTGTACATAGCACCTGAATCAATATAAATGTAATCTAAATGTTTCGCAAGCTGCTTGGCTAAAGTACTCTTCCCAGTTGAAGAATGGCCGTCTATGGCGATGATTATTTTTTTCACTGTAATAAACTTATTTGTACGCCTAAAAAACTGGTATTTGAAGCAGATGAATAGCGTGCATGTGTGTAACTAAAACGTAATTTATTAAACTTAATTCCAATTCCAAAAGAAAGCCCTGAAAAATTACGTTGCTCTAAAATTCGCAACTCCTCTGCCCGTCTGAAACTGTAACCCAATCGAATGTTAAAACCCCTATCTGGAAACAACTCAGCACCAACTATGGTATGGCGAATTAACTGACTTAAAAACCCTATTTCTTCCTGGGTTTGATTGCCACTTAAATCAGTTGTAACCCGAGCTGGATTAGCGGCTGCAATGGGCCATTGTTGTAAATTTTCAAAGGTTAAATGCCAGCGAATCGGGACATTTTTAAGCTTTTGACTGAAGCCTAAATCAACCTCAAATGGAAGTGGTTCATTCAATCCAGCATATGTTGTGAATTGGGTACCAATATTTCTAATTGCAAGCGCCGCATTTAACTCAAGAAATTCATTGATGTATATCAATCCGACATCTAAAGCCACCCCTAAAGAACTGTACTGTTCAAGTTTAGAGGAGATTAACTTAATATTGGCCCCAGCATAAAAATCAGAAAAACCAATTTGAAAGGCATAACCAAAGGAGAGAGCTGTTTCATTTCCTGTAAAGGTACCTGTGCTATTTCCGTTTTCATCATAGCCATCAAAACTTCCATAATTAACATAGGTGATCCCTGCGTGAAAAGTTTGAACTCTTCTATCAATAGTGTAGGCATAGGCAGCTGTCCCATAGCTAATATCCCCCAAATAGTTGGCATAATTTAAAGCCAATTGATTGTCCATTTCCAAATTAATGGTAGCAGGATTATACAGGCCTTGAGTTACGTCATAATCTACATTTGTTATGATTTTACCGCCAAGAGCAGCTTGTCGTGGAGATGATATTAAATTTAAAAATTGGTAGGTGGCATTGCCACCCAATTGAGCAAAAGCAGGTGCTGATATAACCCAAACAAAAAAAAGCCAAAATAAGGTCCTCATTAGAAGTCAAAAATAACCAATTCTATTACAAAACGGGCTTTTAAAGACTTTATTTTAGCCAACTTCAAAATACGCTTTCGGGAATATTAAAGTGATTTGGCGTGCTGTACTTTTGTCTTTGTAATGGCCACTTCAATAACTTCACGCATTTCAGAAACATAATGAAACTTTAACCCTTTTAGATAATCAGAGTTGATTTCATCAATATCAGGTTTATTTGCCTCGGAAAGTACAATTTCCTTAATTTTAGCACGTTTGGCGGCTAGAATTTTTTCTTTGATACCGCCTACAGGCAAGACTTTTCCTCTCAATGTTATTTCACCCGTCATTGCGATACTTTTTTTAACTTTTCGTTGTGTAAATAAAGAAACAAGTGACGTTAGCATGGTGATTCCAGCACTGGGTCCATCTTTTGGAGTTGCGCCTTCAGGGATATGAATATGAACATTATAATTTTGAAAGACCTGGCTTTTGATACCGAAATCATCTGCATTGGATTTGATGTATTCCATTGCAATGGTAGCGGATTCTTTCATAACTTTTCCTAAATTTCCGGTGATGTTAAGCGTGCCTTTCCCTTTTGAGAGAATAGATTCAATAAACAAAATATCGCCGCCAACGCGAGTCCATGCAAGCCCTGTCACCACTCCAGCTACATTGTTGTTTTCATAGCGATCACGCGCTAACTTTGGAGGCCCCAAAACTTCCACGAGGTCTGAAGATGAAATTTTGATATTGTAATCCGATTCCATAGCAATATTTTTTGCAGCGTGTCGCACTACTTTGGCAATTTGCTTTTCAAGTCCCCTCACACCAGACTCTCTAGTATAACCCTCCACAATTTTCTCCAATTGAGGTTGAGCAATATTTAAATCTTTAGTCCCTAAACCGTGTTCTTTTAATTGTTTTGGCAGTAAAAACTTTTTACCGATTTGAATTTTCTCTTCAATTGTGTAACCATTGACATGTATGATTTCCATGCGGTCCAATAATGCAGGCTGGATGTTATTTAAACTGTTAGAAGTGGCTACAAACATAACTTTAGATAAATCATAACCCATTTCTAGAAAGTTATCATAAAACTCAGCATTTTGTTCAGGATCTAAAACCTCTAACATGGCTGAAGAAGGATCCCCTTGATGTGAATTAGACAACTTATCAATCTCATCCAAAACAAAAACAGGATTAGAAGTACCAGCTTTTTTAAGACTTTGTAAAATACGGCCAGGCATAGCACCAATGTAGGTTTTTCTGTGGCCTCTTATTTCAGCTTCGTCACGTAAGCCCCCTAACGAAATACGAACATATTCTCTACCGAGTGCTTCTGCAATAGATTTTCCGAGCGAGGTCTTTCCAACACCTGGAGGCCCTTGTAAACACAAAATAGGCGATTTCATGTCGTTGCGCAGTTTTAAAACTGCCAGATACTCAATGATGCGTTTTTTTACTTCTTCCAAGCCATAATGGTCACGATCTAATATTTTCTGAGCACGTTTTAAATCTAAATTATCAACGCTAAAATGATTCCAGGGTAAATCCAAGTATAAATCTAAATAATTACGTTGTATGGAATATTCTGCCAACTGAGGATTCATACGCTGAAGTTTTCCAATCTCCTTATCAAAATGGGCTTTCGTTTTATCATCCCACAGTTTGGTTTCCGCCTTACTTTTCATGGCTTCAATTTCCTCTTCATAACTAACTCCGCCCAACTCCTCTTGAATGGTTTTTATTTGTTGCTGTAGAAAATATTCACGTTGTTGTTGACTCATATCGTGTTGGACCTTAGATTGAATGTCATTTTTCAACTCCAAGCGCTGGAATTCCACGTTCATGTGCTTTAGTGTTTGTAGTGCACGCTGGTGTAAATCATTTATTTCAAGTAATTTTTGCTTCTCGGCTACTGAAACAGCCATATTTGAAGACACAAAATTTATCAAGAAAGAATTGCTTTCAATGTTTTTAATGGCAAATGAGGCTTCGCTAGGGATATTTGGACTTTGTTTGATAATTTCTAAAGACAAATCTTTAATTGACTCGATTGCAGCCTTAAATGCGTCATTATCGCCTTGTGGAGCAACTTCTGCTACGGCTTTAATTTTAGCAGTCATATAGGGCGTTTCTGATACAGGTGTAGCGATTTCAAAACGTTTCTTACCTTGAATTATCACAGTTGTATTACCATCAGGCATTTTTAATACCTTTAAAATTCGTGCTACAGTTCCTATCTTGTGTACATCTTCAAATTTTGGATCTTCAACATCTTCGTCTTTTTGAGCCACGACTCCAATAACCTTTGAGCCTTTATTAGCATCATTGATAAGTTTAATAGATTTATCACGACCGGCAGTTATTGGAATCACAACACCAGGGAAAAGTACAGTATTGCGCAAGGAAAGTATTGGAATTGAATCTGGAAGCGATTCATTTTTAATCATTTCCTCATCCTCCGTGGTCATGAGTGGGATTAATTCTGAATTTTCATCAAAATCTTGAAGTGACAAACTGTCAATTATTTTATATCTTGATTTACTCATAATGTATAATGGTCAAAATGTCATGCTGACGTTGATTATCATTTTAGTTATTTATACTTTTAGCAGTCCTCAACTTCTTAGAAAGACGAAATGAAAGTACAATTAGACTTTTTAATGACAATTCCTGTGCCAAGCTCAAAAAGTATTCATTTAGTTCATTTTTTTGACCGAATATAGCATTACAAAGGCAACAAAAAAGAAAACTGCCAGGGCCAAAACTGAATATTGCATAGAACCTGTCAGCGCAACCAGAAATCCGAAAATAAACATACCCAATACAACCGCAATTTGTTCGGTGACATTGTAAAAACTAAAATAAGTCGCATGATCATGGGTTTCAGGCAAAAGCTTTGAGAAGGTGGATCGCGTTAACGATTGGGTAGCTCCCAAAACAAAACCCAAAACAATTCCCATGGCATAAAAATAATTATCCACATTAGGAAGGCTTTTATCGAGAATGAAAGCAATAAAACAAACCATTCCCCAAATACCCATGGTTATTTTTAGGGTTGAAAGATTCCCTATTTTTTTTGAAAGTCTGGAAAAGAAAAATGCACCAAAAATGGCAACAATTTGAACAATCAAAATGGTTAAAATTAAATTTAGTGTCGGTAATCCCAATTCTTTACTGCCAAAAATTCCAGCCATCAATATAATGGTTTGTACACCCACACTCATAAAAAAGAAAGAAATAAGAAAAAATTTAAGTTGAGCGTGTTCTTTTAAGGACTTTAAAACCAATCGTAGCTCTAAAAAACCTTTCCATATATAATCTTTATCAGGTTTGTGGTTGAAAATATTATTTGGCAAGCGTCTGTAGGTGAATTGTGCAAACCCAAGCCACCAAATTCCCACCAATACAAAGGTGATTCGGGGGGCGAAAGTAGGATCGGTGATTCCAAACCAGTCTGGTTTTTGGATTAACACCAAACTGAAAATAAGCAGTATGACTGAGCCTGCATAACCATACATAAAGCCTTTGGCACTGACCTCGTCTTGTTGTTCAGGATAGGCAACTTCTGGTAAATAAGCATTGTAGAAAACAAGGCTGCCCCAAAAACCAATGCTCGCCAACACGGTAAATGTCAAAGCGACCCAAAGTGTAGATTGGCCTTTAAAAAAGAAAAGTGCCATGACAGAAAGCGCCCCTAACAAACAAAATGCTCTAAGAAATTTCAACTTATTACCCGTATAATCTGCTATTGCGGATAAAATAGGAGAGCAAAAAGCCACGATAAGAAATGATATGGAGAGTGTATAATCGTATAGTGTAGTTGGATTCCAAAACATGCCTAGAAATGAAATATCCCCCTCGGAGTTTGCAAACGAGCTGGACATGCTAGAATAGTAGATGGGAAAAATGGCAGTGCTGATAACTAGAGGATATACAGAATTTGCCCAATCATAAAAAGCCCATGCTTTGATAAGCTTTGGACTTCCTTTTTTAAATACCTTCATAAAAATTGCTATTGTTTAGCATTTTTTAAATTTAGGGATTTATTTTGTGATATATCAATTTTTACGAAAACTTGTAACGCCAAATTTTTCAGCCTCTGCCTTGGCTGATGCCGCCAGTGCGCGAAGATTCTCTATACGAGAATCGTTTGATGGGTGTGTACTTAAAAATGCTGGGGGACTCCTTTTCCCCTCACTATTTGCTTTCATGCGTTCCCAAAGCTTAGAAGCCTCCTCGGGATTATAGCCCGCAATGGCCATGATGTAAACACCAATTTTATCGGCTTCTGTTTCATGAGAACGACTAAAAGGTAACATACCGCCAATATTTGTACCGACGCCGTAGGCTGTGTTAAAAAGTGTACGGTCCTCGTCGTCTTTTATTACCATATTTCCTGCAACTGCGCCAGCTTGTTGAACCAATCCTGCACTCATGCGCTGTTGACCGTGATTTGCCAAGGCATGGGCTACCTCATGTCCCATTATGGCTGCGATACCAGTTTCATTGACTGCAATTGGTAAAATCCCTGTATAAAAAACAATTTTACCCCCAGGCATACACCAAGCATTAACCTTTTCATCATCCACCAAGTTATACTCCCACTTGTAATCTTTTAAATACCCTTGGTAATTGTTGGCATCTAACCAACGCTCGGCAGCTGCAGAGATACGCTGTCCAACCCGTTTGATTCTGGCAGCTTCTGCTGTATTTGTGATCACATCGTTTTCAGACAAAAATTTATCGTATTCTGCAAACGCCATAGGCAGAATCTGTGAATTTGGCACCAGTGCCATTGTTTTTTTTCCGGTAAATGGGTTGGTAGCGCAGGAAGCACTAACAAAAATAAGAACAAGAAATAAAAGTTTAATTTTCATTAATTTAATTTTTCAATACTAAATACTTCGTTTAATATGACACGAAAACATTAAACAAGTCACAAAGTTTTGTGAAAAAAAAGAAACCCAACCTAAAAATACCTAATTTTATTGACTAAATCAAACCCGTGCCCTATAAAACATTGCTATTATTTTGTTCTCTCTTTTTTTTGATGGCCTGTAAATCAGAGGCACAAAAAAAATCCACTTTTAAAATTCAAAAATCAGATGCGCAATGGAAGATGCAATTGACAGACTTGGAGTATTATGTGATGCGAAAAGAAGGCACTGAGCCAGCTTTTTCAAGTCCCCTTGACAAAAACTACAGTTCAGGAACCTATGTTTGCAAAGGTTGTGAAAGCCCTCTTTTTCTTAGCAGTCATAAATTCAACTCTGGATCGGGTTGGCCTAGCTTTGATCTAGAAATTAAAGGAAATGTTGCTTTTTCAGTAGATTATAACATTGGTATTGCGCGAACTGAAGAACATTGTGCAAGCTGTGGAGCGCATTTGGGTCATGTTTTTAATGACGGGCCAAAAAAAACCACAGGAAAGCGCCATTGTATTAATGGAATAGCCCTAAAATTTATCCCAAAAAAATGAGTGATTATAAAATAAATAAAACCGATGCAGAGTGGAAATCCAAACTGAGCGATGAACAATACCGTATTTTACGAAAAAAAGGAACGGAAATGCCTTTTACAGGAACATATAACAGCCATTCAGAAGCGGGATTATACGCTTGTGCAGGTTGCGAAGCCCCTTTGTTTAAAAGCGATGCTAAATTTGACAGTGGCTGTGGCTGGCCAAGTTTTGATGCTTCAATTAAAGGAAACGTCAATTATACTCTTGATAAAAGTCATGGGATGGTACGTACAGAAATTATTTGTGAAACATGCGGCGGTCATCTTGGTCATGTGTTTAACGACGGCCCCACAGCTACAGGCACACGTTATTGTGTAAACTCTGCAAGTTTAGATTTTAAAAAATCTTAGCAAAACACAAACACATTATATTTTCACTAAACGGGGCTTTATTTATAGCACTAGGTTTTGTAAATTTGCGTGGTTTGTTAACCACTAATTCAATAGATTTATGAGTAAATATGATGTGATTGTTTTGGGAAGCGGTCCAGGAGGTTATGTAACCGCCATTCGTGCGTCCCAATTGGGTTTTAAAACAGCTGTGATAGAAAAAGAAAATTTGGGAGGCGTATGCTTGAACTGGGGGTGTATTCCTACAAAAGCACTCTTAAAATCCGCTCAGGTTTTTGATTATCTAAAACACGCTGAAGATTACGGGCTAAAAGTTGAATCTTATGGTAAAGATTTTGATGCGGTCGTCAACCGCAGTCGCAACGTGGCAGAAGGCATGAGCAAAGGCGTTCAGTTTTTAATGAAAAAAAATAAAATTGATGTAATTATTGGTTACGGAAAAATTAAGCCTGGAAAAAAAGTGGATGTTGACGGAACTGAATACAGCGCCGATCATATCATCATTTCTACAGGTGCGCGTTCTAGAGAATTACCGAGTTTACCACAAGATGGCAAAAAAGTCATTGGCTACAGAAAAGCCATGACCTTGGAAAAACAACCTAAAAAACTAATTATAGTTGGTTCTGGTGCCATTGGTGTTGAATTTGCCTATTTCTACAATGCCATGGGAACAGAAGTCACAGTTGTTGAATACATGCCACGTATTGTGCCAGTGGAAGATGAAGAGATATCTAAGCAATTAGAGCGTTCTTTTAAAAAATCTGGGATTAAAATTATGACTTCCACTGAAGTGACTGCAGTCGACACTTCAGGTGAAGGCGTTAAGGCCATTATTAAAACCAAAAAAGGGGAAGATACACTAGAAGCCGATGTGGTTCTTTCAGCCGTAGGAATCAAAACAAACATTGAAAATATTGGCCTTGAAGACGTTGGGATTGTAACAGACCGTGATAAAATATTAGTGAATGACTTTTACCAAACCAATATGCCGGGCTATTATGCCATTGGCGATGTAACTGCGGGTCCTGCCCTCGCCCATGTGGCTTCTGCGGAAGGTATATTGTGTGTCGAAAAAATTGCTGGGCAGCACGTTGAAGCATTAGATTACGGCAACATTCCTGGTTGTACCTATTGCAGCCCAGAAGTGGCCAGTGTTGGACTTACTGAGGCTCAAGCGAAAGAACAAGGTTTAGAAGTTAAAATTGGGAAATTTCCTTTCTCAGCTTCTGGAAAAGCAAGTGCCGGTGGCAACACAGAAGGTTTTGTAAAAGTTATTTTTGATGCCAAATATGGGGAATGGTTGGGATGCCATATGATTGGTGCCGGAGTCACCGATATGATTGCTGAAGCCGTTCTGGGCAGGAGATTAGAAACGACTGGACATGAAGTACTCAAAACAATTCACCCACACCCTACCATGAGTGAAGCTGTTATGGAAGCAGTGGCTGATGCTTATGACGAAGTCATACACATCTAAATTTATTAAAATTTAAATAAAGGCGGCCACGAGCCGTCTTTTTTGTTAAAAGAAAACTACGCAATCTCGGTTGATTTCAGATTATCACTTGCCTAAAAGATTCAAATTAGAACCATTTATTTTGAAAATTTTTTCATTTTGTAAAAACGCAAATGTTGTGACATAAAAAAAGGGAAGCCGAAGCTTCCCTTGTGTAATTCAAATAAAATGAATTTTAAAAGAATATTGAAAATCCAACATTTAACTGGAATACATTTTCTTCAGTATAATCATCATTCATTGTTAGGTTATAACGTAAACCTGGCTCGATTGCTACCTTGTCTCCAAGGAAAAAAGCATAACCTGCACCTAGACCTAACCAAGAAGGATTTTCATCAAGATCTTTGATAGAAGACCCAGTATAATCAAGTGTTAGGGGCATTTTTCCCATTAAATAATACTTACCACCTAATCTGTAGCTGAAAGCATTTGAGTCAGTTGATGAGTTAGAAGAATATCCTAATCCAACCAATAGTGCAAGATCATCCATGATGAAATAACCACCGTCGACTGCAAGTGATAAACTGCTTTCTCCGTCTGATGATGTAAATTGAATTCCAGTTCCTTCAACCATAGCATTACCTAAGTTGGCTCCCACAAAAATAGATCCTTGAGATGTTTGTGCATTCATTGTAAATGCTGTAAAAATAAAAGTTAATAAAATTAATTTTTTCATTTTTTTGTATAATTTATAGTTAATTAATTTGAACAAATATACAAAACATTAATTGCTTATTAAAAAAAAAGAGAAGCAAAAGCTTCTCTTTAATTCTGTTAATTTAAAGTGATTAGAAAGTGTAAACAGCAGCTAATGTAAATGCAGCATTAAAATTATCTGGATTATTTCTGTAATTCCTGAAAAGATCTTCATTTGCTCTATCAACTCTTAGTTCTGGTATAATAGTTAAATCACCTACAGAATATCTGACAGTTATAGTTGGTGTAAAAACAGTGGTGTCTGCTTCATCATCTAACATCATGTACTCTAAACGTAATCCCCAAGACAAAGTATCATAGATTTTCAACTGTGGGTAAGCCGTAAATGAGGTAAAACCTTCAGCACCTAACCCAACAAGAGCAACTTGTGAATCAGTCCACTGTTGACCAGTAGATGCATCATCAACTCCGAAATCAGCCTTGTGTGCATTCAATTTTACATTAAAGTTTTCATTGATTTTAAATGCTGTTTTGAAATCATAGTAAGAGGCTGATTGACTTGAAAGGACTGAAAATCCAGTTTTACCTTTATATGTAATACCAGCACCTATTGAAAAATCACCAGTTGTGTTACCAGTTGAATATTCAGCAGGGTTCATCACTCCTACTCCAGCTCTGAGGTCACTACCTAGATCAAACCGAGCAATTATACCGTCAAGGTTACGAGTGGAATATGTAAACTGGTGTGACATAGTGTAATGGAAATTATTAGCAGCAGAAAGAGATTCATAACCCATCCAGTTGTTAAAACGTCCCATCATCAACATCACTTTATCAGAAACATTCCAATACATAAAAGCTTCATTGACAGCATTACCAGAATTGTATGTATCCATACGAGGTCCGTAACCTAAGTCAGCTATAAAACCAACTTTTTCACCTCCATAAGAAAGTGTAACATTAGCCAATCCCGAAGAAAATCCAGTATCGTCATTAAAAACACTATAGTCATCAAAGGCATCTTCATCATTTTGGGATGTTAAGTTAGCATTGAAGTAAGCGTCAACGGAACCAGAAACCTTAAACTTAGGCTCTTCATCTTGACCGAAAGTAAAACTTACGATTGCAAGAGACATGAATGTAATTAATTTTTTCATAATTTAATTTAGTTTAACATTAGTGATACAAAATTAGACAAAAAAAATCGATTAAAACCAATTAAAGACGTTTAAATGCGATAACTAGAGTTATAAAACTTAAATTAAGTAGGCTTAGGGGGGTATATACTCATAAGAAGCTTTGCAGGGCCAAAGCATAACTTTTTAGGCCAAATCCTAAAACGACCCCTTTAGCATTTGGAGAGATAAAGGATTGGTTGCGAAATTCTTCTCTGCTGTAAGTATTTGAGATGTGTACTTCAATGACAGGAGTAGAAATGCCTTTTACCGCATCACCAATTCCAACAGAAGTATGGGTATAGGCAGCGGCATTGAGTATTATACCATCATAGGAAAAACCAACCTCGTGCAGCTTATTAATGAGCTCTCCCTCTATATTTGACTGGTAATAATCAAGCGCCAAAGCAGGAAAATCTTCTTGAAGGGTTTTAAAATAAGCCTCAAAAGACTCCGATCCGTATATTTCAGGTTCTCGCTTGCCTAAAAGATTCAAATTAGGGCCATTTATGATGATGATATTTTTCATTTTGTAAAAATACAAAAGTTATGGCATAAAAAAAGGGAAGCAGAAGCTTCCCTTTAATATTAGATACTGAATTGATTAGAAAGTGTAAACAGCAGCTAAGTTAAAGGCCGTTAAACCTCCAGTAGCATCACCGTCATTGTCAGTGAAAATATCTTCACTAGCAGAATCTAATCTTAATTCTGGGATAATTGTTAAATCGCCTACAGAATATCTTGCAGTTAATGTTGGTGTGAAAACGCTAAGATCTTCAGCCAATGTTCCATCAATACCATCAAACATCATGTACTCCAAACGCATTCCCCATGACATTTTATCCGAAGACTTAATTTGTGGGTAAGCAGAGATAGAAGTAAATCCTTCAGCACCTAAAAGAACAGCTTGTACTTGAGAATCAGTCCAAACTTGGCCTGTAGAAGCATCATCAAATCCAAAATCAGCAATGTGAGCGTTCAATTTGACGTTGAAGTTATCATTTACATCGAAAGCAGTTTTGAAATCAATGTAAGAAGCTGATTGACTTGAAAGGAATGAAACTCCAGTATTACCTTTGTAAGTAAGACCAGCGCCTACTGAAAAATCACCAGTAGAGTTTCCTGTTGTATACTCAGCAGGATTCATTATTCCAACACCAGCTCTAAGGTCACTACTCAAATCAAATTGAGCAACTAAACCATTAAAGTTACGGGTAGAATATGTAAACTGGTGTGACATACTGTAGTGGAAGTTGTTAGCAGCAGAAAGAGATTCATAACCCATCCAGTTGTTAAAACGCCCCATCATTAACATCACTTTGTCAGAAGCATTCCAATACATATAAGCTTCATTAACAACTTGTCCTGCGCCAGCATAAGCATCCATTCGAGGTCCATATGCTAAATCAGCAATAAAACCAACAGTTTCACCTTCATAAGAAAGAGTAATATTAGCTAAACCGGCAGAAAATCCAGAATCGTTGTTAAACGCGCTGTAATCTCCTGATCCAGCTTCATCATTAGCAGCTGTTAGATTGGCTCTAAAATAAGCATCAACAGAACCTGAAACATTAAATTTAGGTTCTTCCTCTTGTGCAAATGTTAAACCAACAAAGGCAAGAGACATAATAGTAAGTAATCTTTTCATAATTAATTTTTTGTTTATGATTAATGAAGCAAAATTAGACAAAAATAATTATCAAATCCTAAAAAAAAATGATTTTTTTTACTTTAATCGTTAAAAACGTACACTTTATAGATGTTTTAAGAAGGTAAGTTGTCAAAAAAAATTTGAACTATATTTAATTTTTAAAAAAATATTTTTTTATATCAAATAATCAATATTTTTGATTTTAAATTATACATATGCTTCGCCTTATTCTAATTTCGTTTTTTTTTATTACCTCATTTGTCTATTCACAGAACTCAACAGTTTATGCAGAAGACATTACAGCCAAAGAACTCAAAGCAATGCTAACCATATACGCTTCTGACACTTTTCAAGGTCGAGAAGCGGGAACAGAGGGAGAACAAATGGCGGTAGAATACCTTCGCAATGAATATCAAAAACTTGGGATTTCAGCGGCGAAGCCAGATGGCGATTATTTTCAATATGTACCTTTAAAGCTCAACACCCCACCAAAAGTTAATGTTTCCATACAGTCCGAAAAATTCAGTTACTACGAAGATTTTATCAATATTTTGTCGGGGCCTACTAAAAACATGCGTTTCGACTCCTACATATATGCGGGCTACGGAATTAAAGACCCTAAATACGACGATTACAAAAATATAGACGTCACAGGAAAATTGGTAGTTGCAATTGCTGGGGAGCCAAAAAATAAAGATGGACAGTATGTTGTTTCAGGGTCCAACAAAATTTCTAAGTGGTCTAATGATCGACAATCCTTGAGTGCCAAACAAAATTTAGCGAAGGAAATGGGCGCTGCCGTATTTATTTTGATTGATGAATCATTATTCAAGCGCTATGCGCGTTATTACAAGCGCAAAGACCAAAGCGATGGAGAGACTAATTTATCCCTTGATGTCAATTCAAATCCATTTTATGGGTTCTTGGTTGGGGACAACATTGGTGAATCCTTAATGCAGAAAAAAAATGGTCTTTATTATTATAACATTAAAATTGATTACAAAAACACATATGAGTCTTTGGTGTCTGAAAATGTTGTAGCATTGATTCCTGGATCAGAAAAACCCAATGAATATATTGTGATTTCTGCACATCTCGACCACATTGGTATTCATCACGGCGCCGTATTTAATGGAGCAGATGACGACGGATCTGGAACTGTGGCCATTTTAGAAATCGCGGAAGCATTTCAAAAGGCAGTTCAAAATGGAGATGGCCCGAAACGCTCAATTCTTCTATTACACGTGAGTGCAGAAGAAAAAGGACTTCTTGGCTCTCAATACTACACAGATTTTGATCCAATTGTTCCATTAAAAAACACGGTTGCCAATCTAAATATTGATATGATTGGAAGAACAGACCCAAAGCGAAAAAATGGAAAACGAAACTATATTTATCTGATTGGCAGCGATAAGTTAAGTACAGAGCTCCATGAAATTTCTGAAATGGTGAATGAAAAATACACAGGCATAGAACTCGATTATACTTTCAATGATGAAAACGACCCCAATCGATTTTACTACCGCTCGGACCATTATAATTTCGCGAATAAAAATATTCCAATTATTTTCTATTTCAATGGCACGCATGAGGATTACCACAAGGCGACAGATACTGTTGACAAAATAGAATTTGATTTGTTGGAAAATAGAACAAAACTTGTATTCTACACGGCTTGGGAGTTGGCCAATAGAAAAGAGCGAGTTGTTGTAGATAAAAAATTTAAATAACTATAATTATTTCGCCTTTTAAGATCATTTTTTACCGCACTTTTAGTTGATGCATAACAAGTGTTTATATTTGAATTATAAAAAATTTGGCGAAAAGAACAAAAAAAGTCCTTTCAAAAATGAAAGGACTTTTTTGGGTGGAAGATCGGTCTCGAACCGACGACCTCCTGGACCACAACCAGGCGCTCTAACCAACTGAGCTACAACCACCATTTAGAAAAAAAATGCGTCCACAAATGTAGTGGATTTATGATTTTTACAAAAGTTTTAATTTAATTTTATTTTAAATCAAAAATATCATTGACAGATATCAAGCGTTCAGATGTGAAGCCTTCGGCAAAATCAGTATTTGTGAGACGACCTAAATCGGCAGCGCGATAGCGGACACTGTCTATAAAATTTTGAGTTGAAATTGGGGTCTCAGGTGCTTGACTGTCACTATTATAAAACTGTGACTCATAGGCCGCTACAGCTTTCATTTTGAGATCTATAAAGCCACTGATATCAACAACAAAATCGGGTGAAATTGAATTCCACTGAATATAGCTATAAATCACCTTAGGGCGCCAAGAGTTTTGATTCTTATCCCCTGCCCCATTTGTGATTATTTTTTGTAAGCCACTCAAAAAACAAGCTTCTCGAACTAGTGTATTGGACTTGCCATGATCAATGTGTCGATCGGAAGTGGCGTTGCACAATACAATTTCGGGTTGGTATTGTCTAATTTTTTCAATGATCTTGAGTTGGTTTTCTTTATTGTTAAAAATAAAACCATCTGGAAAATTTAGATTTTCCCTTATTTTAACGCCTAAAATTTCTGCAGCATTTGATGCTTCTATAGCGCGAATTTCAGCTGTACCACGGGTTCCCAACTCACCTCTTGAAAGGTCTATAATTCCTACGGTTTTACCAGCGTGAATAGCCTTGGATATCGTACCACCACAACCCAATTCTACATCATCGGGATGTGCACCAAAGGCAAGGATATCAACTTTCATAATCAATTTTATTTTTTACAGACATTTAAGGCATGTTTAATATCGTAAATTAAATCTTTTTTAGACTCAATTCCAACAGAAAAACGAATCAATTGATCCGATATCCCCTGCGCCTTACGGTCGGCCTCAGACAACAATGCATGCGATGTTTTACTGGGCATAATCATGGTACTTTCAACACCTGCCAAACTCATATTAGGCTTAATTAGAATCAAGGACTTTAAAAATGATAATGCTGGATAATTTTCATGTAGTTGAAATGAAAGCATTGCCCCATAACCACGCATTTGGGTTTTTGCCAAATCATGGTTGGGATGCGATTTTAAGCCCGGATAGTAAACAGCTTCAACTGCGGCATGTTTTTCTAAAAAACGTGCTAATTTCCTGGCATTTTTTTGTTGTGCTTTCACACGGATTGCAAGTGTTTTCATGCTTCGTTCCAACATCCACACAGAAAAATCACTGAGGTTTCCACCAAAATCTTTGGCTAAATCCCATAATTTATCAACTATTTTTTGAGAAGAAGCAACTGCCCCTGCTGTAATGTCGCTGTGTCCTCCAAAATATTTGGTGGCGGAGTGTATGACAATATCAACCCCTAATGTAATTGGTTTTTGAATCACAGGGGTCGCAAATGTGTTATCGATAGCGGTTAGAATACCTTTGGACTTACCTAGTTTTGCTATTGCAAAAATATCTACCAATTTAAGCATTGGATTAGAGGGAGTTTCAATATATATAAGTTTGGTGTTTGTTTTAATGCAATCTTTGAATGATTTCGAAGTTAAATCCTTTGTGAAACTGTAATCAATACCGTAAGATTTAAAATGAGATTCAATTAAATTACGAGTACCCCCATAAATATCGTTTTGAATGACAGCATGGTCTCCAGATTTTAAAGCCATAAGCATGACATTGCTAATTGCAGCCATTCCCGAAGAAAAAATAAGTCCAGCTTCAGCAGCTTCTAACGCTGCAATTTTTTTTGCTAAAAGTTCTTGATTGGGCGTGTTAAAATATCGAGGGTATCGCTTGGTTGATTTATCAATAAAATCATAAGACGTAGACATATAGATAGGAGATACTGCTCCACCGTACACAACGTCCTCAACGGCTCCGGAGTGGGTACAAATTGTATTCAAACCGATGTCTCTTTTAAGCATTAAAAAAAATTAAACGCTATTTCTTGTCAAGATCGTTAAACTGTTTGATCAAAACAAAAGCCCAAACTGCCACACAAACGGAAACAAAAATGGAAAAATAAAGTACGATTTCGTTAGCGTTCAAGGCGGAAAAGTTTAAAAAATATCATTAGACCCACAAGCATAGGTGCCCAAATTCCAACAAAAATCCCATGCAACCTATCAACATTGAAAAATAAATACTCGGAGACGATTATGATCAACACACAAAGCATCAGCAAAAGTATGTTAGTAATTCCTAATAATTTTATAAATTTCATTGAAACAGTAATTTAAAACTCGAAAATAAAAAAAAATGTGCTTATAGTACTTATAAAAATAAAAAAATATCAACCGAAATGATATCTTCGTGAAAAATTAAATCTATGCTTAAAGCGGTTTTATTTGATATGGATGGTGTGATTGTTGACACAGAACCTTTGCACCACAAGGCGTACCAACAAATGTTTGAAACCGTAGGAATTGACGTTTCCTTAGCCATGTACACAAGTTTTACCGGAAAATCAACCCGCGGCATCTGTGAGGAACTCTGCTCTCATTTTGGCTTAAAAAACAATCCAAAAGAATTGGTGCAAATGAAACGAAACAATTTTACGAAACTATTTTTTGAAGATCAGGATTTAAAACTTATGACTGGAGTTGAAAAACTGATTAAAGATTATTTCAAAAATGGTTTAACGCTCATCTTAGCGTCTTCTGCCTCCATGTTTACAATTAAGAATGTGACAAAGCGTTTTAAACTTGATCCTTTCTTCACAGATAAGTTGAGTGGTGCAGATTTAAAAGTATCCAAGCCTCACCCCGAAATTTTTATCAATGCAGCAAAAGCAGCCAATGCCAATCCAAACGAATGTATGGTAATTGAGGACTCAACCAACGGAATTAAAGCAGCCAAAAGAGCGGGTATCTTTTGCACAGCCTACAAAAGCAAAAACTCTAAAAACCAGGACTATACATTGGCGGACAAGTTGATTACTAGTTATGAGGAAATTAGCTTTGATAAAATCAAAAGCTTGCTTTAACTTGATTTTGTATAAAATTTACGATATTTCAAGTATGCAAATACACTTAAAGTTGTGATGATTGCAAGGGCAGTTAAAATGTAATTAATGCTGATTTCTTGATCGTCTTTAGCATAAGAATGCAAACCGGCCAGGTAAAAATTAACGCCAAAATAAGTCATTAAAATGCTCCCGAAAGCTAATACCGATGCGATGTTAAATACCAACCTATTTCTCAAGCCAGGCACAAGTCGCATGTGGATTACAAAGGCATATATCATGATGCTTATCAATGCCCATGTTTCCTTTGGATCCCAGCCCCAATAACGGCCCCAACTTTCGTTGGCCCACATGCCTCCAAGAAAATTTCCAATGGTTAACATAACCAAACCAACCGTTAATGCCATCTCATTAATGACTGTCAATTCCTTTACATTTAGTTTCATTTTTTCCTCATTCTTTGAAGTAGTCAATATTATAAGAAGCAAGCTTATTAAACCAAGAATCATAGCCAAGGCAAAAGGGCCATAACTCCCCACAATAACTGCTACGTGTATCATCAACCAATAACTATTGAGAACAGGCTGTAAGTTACCAATGGAGGGATCCATCCAATTCCAATGTGCAATCATTAAAATCATGGCAGTAACAAAGGCAGTAGAAGCAAATGTTAGGTTACTCTTGTGTCCAAGCATAACACCAAAGGCCATGGTTGCCCAGGCCACATAAATCATGGATTCATAGGCATCACTCCATGGGGCATGACCTGAAATGTACCATCTTGTAATGATTCCTGCGGTATGCAGGACAAAACACAAGTACACCAAAGCTTTAAAAATGTTGATTGAGATATTTAAAATTTTAATCTTGTCGCTTAGAATTTGAACAATTAACAAGACAAACATCAAACTGCTGGCATACATATACCAACTGAAGAGTTTTTTAAAAATATCGTATTTGTTATAAATAATTTCAGCACTAATTTTTTTATCTGAAAGCATGGCTTCACCGCCATATTTGACTTGAGTTTTTTTAATCGCGGCCAATAATTTATCGCTTTGAGGAAATTCTCCCTTTTTTTGAGCCTTTTCATTTTGAAGTGTAGCCATATACGCTAGGAAGCCAGTACGAATGAAATTACCATACAAACTATCTTTAAGAACAAAATCTTTTTGAACAAACGCTCTTGGTGAAACCCATTTATTATTGAGGTTGTCCGGGATTGGAAACAATCGCAAAGCATCGCCCTCAAGGGTGTTAAAAAGAAGACTGACACGCTGATCCGCTGTTTTCAATTCTTTTTGAATGGCTGTGGGAACTTGGGCGCTGTAAGCATCCTCTAGATAAGGCCCTAGTTTGTAGTTTAAATTGATGTCTAAGAAATCTACAAGCGCAGCATATTTTTGATCTTTTGGAATCCCTATGATGCTTCTAATGGTGTCGGCCTTTTTTAATTTCAAATAAATAATGGGCACATTGTACCAAAGTTGAGGACTCTCTTGCATGGACAGAAATACCTGATCGGCTGTGTAATTCTTGTAGTGGTCTTTTTTGGATAACTTTCTCAAAAGTTCTGAAGCATAAGTATTCACTGGCTTCATTCTACCATCGGCATCTTGAATGACTAAATACCCGAAGCGATCTGAAACTGTTGCAGGGGTTATATTTTGCGCTAAAATGGAATCCAACTGTTGTTGGCTGGGGCGTTGAAACTTATGATTTGAGTTGTGGTTTATTTGTGCGGAAAGACCAAGGGACATCAAGCCTATAAAAACGGTTAGTTTTACTTTTTTTCTTTTGATTTTATCCAATTGTTTCCTTAAAAATTCCATTCTGGCTCCCTTGCTAAGTAAAATAGCCAGCAATCCAAAATACAGCAAATAATAACCCAAATAGGTAAACCAGGTCCCCCAATAATCGTGATTTACAGATAGTATAGTCCCTTTTTCATCGGGATCAAAAGAAGATTGGAAGAAACGATAACCGCGGTGTTTTAAAATATTATTCATGTAGATATGAAAGTCAAACTCTCCTTCAGCAGCATCAAAAACAGTAACTTTACTTTCAAAAGAGGCATAGCTTTTTTCAGTACCTGGGTAACGCTCCGCGATAAAGTCATTAAGCTTGATGTCAAAGGGTAATTCCAGAACTTTAGAGCCATATTTAAAGGCAAATTCAAGACCACCAACCTTTATCTGTTTAAAAGGATTGTTGATGCCTTTACCGCCCAATAACTTAACAATTTTTGTTTCGCCTCTGGCCGTAACTTTCAAAACGATTCCGTCTTCATCTCCTTTCAATAATTCAGATTTTTTTACAATATCAAAGACGCCTTTAACAACGGGTTTTGGAAACACAACAGCCTGATTACCTATCAGAAATCTAGATCTCAAGGCCAGGGGTTGAACGCTGTCTTTAACCAAGCGCCCTTGCTGGCCTGTAGCCATGGTCATGAATTCCCCTTCAAAAGGCGACTGTATGGTCAATCCACCATCCTCGGAATAAGTTAAATTAATGGCACCGGAAGTTGGCTTATTAAGAGCGTAAAGTACGTTGTGTATGTTACTAACTTGACCCAATTTCAAAAAGTGATTGTGAGGTGCGCCACTACCCGCCTCTACAAGCTTGAGATAATAATCCCCATTTTCGTCAGGGACAATGTCCTCTTCAGCACTAGAAATAAAATCGATTAACTCCACTAAAACTGGGGAATTTCCGTATGTAGTTTCCAATGTATACTCATTTTCAAGTCTTGGAGAAAAATCAACTGCATCGCTTTTTGAGCGTCGCAACAATTGACCATTAACTTGATAGTCACCATCGATATAGGTTGTTAGATAAGTTTTTTGAGATAAAAAAGTGTTTTCAGTCGCCCCTTCTCTTATAGACATCATGCCTTCAAATCCATAGTATCGAGTGATAAATGCGCCAAGTAAAATGGATATAAATGATAAATGAAGGGTGAGAGTTGCCCATTTTTCCTTTCTCAGCAGACGGTATTTGAAGATGTTTCCAACAAAATTAACCATAAATACCACCATGATCGCTTCAAACCACCAAGCATTGTAAATGAGTGTTCTTGAGTAGGGAGTTGGTGAAGTGCTTTGACCTTGATCCATAAAAGTACCTACAGCCATAGCCAAAGCATACGCTATAAAAAGCGTGGCTGTTAACCGTGTTGAAAAAAGGATGTTGGCTAATTTTTTGAGCATTGGACAACTACAAAATCAAGTGAGCTGCAAAGGTACTTACTTTTTACAAAAAAGTAATTTTTATCATTCTGTTTTAACAGTAATTTGACTAAAAAAAAAGACAAAGCGTGGTTTTCACTTTTAAAACATCACAGAATGGCTTAATTTAGCTCAATGATTACAATTTCAGTCATAGGAGCAGGACAGGTTGGGACACAGTTTTGCAAAGCCATCAGCGCTGCAGAAAGTCTTCATTTGGAACAATGGTACAATCGGTCAAAAATTGACCAGCAAAACGGTTTAGATGACGCAAATTTTTGCAATGATCTAATGCAGCTAAAACCTGCAGATCTTTACATTCTTGCCGTCAGTGACTCAGCTATTGAGACCATTTCAAATGCATTACCATTTGAGAATCGTTTGGTTGTTCATACTTCAGGAAGTGTTGCGCTGAGATTTCTCAATAAAAAAAATAGAAAAGGCGTTTTTTATCCTTTGCAAACATTTTCAAAGGCCTCAGATTTAGATTTTTCAAACATCCCAATTTGTATTGAAACAACAGAAAAAAGTGACCGAAAACTCCTCGAAACAGTGGCCAATACACTGGGCAGTCCAACCTATTTTATCCAATCGGAACAACGGCAGTCCCTTCATTTATCTGCCGTATTTGTGAATAATTTTACAAATCAACTTTACCGTATCGCGCACGAACTTACAGACCGTCATGGCTTAGAATTTGATATTTTAAAACCCCTGATGCAGGAAACCATTCAAAAGCTTCAAAATTTATCGCCATATATGGCGCAAACTGGCCCCGCCAAACGAAACGACAAAAAAACCATTAAACAGCATTTAAAACTGCTGGAAAAAACTCCAAAATATCAAAAAATTTACGAACTTATAACACAATCAATTCAACACACCCATGGCTAAAAAAAATTACAAAGCGCTTTTAAAAGATATATCCACCCTTGTCTTTGATGTGGATGGTGTCCTAACTGACAGTTCTATTTTGGTAACTTCAGATGGTGAAATGCTTAGAAAAATGAATACACGCGATGGGTTTGCATTAAAAGTTGCTGTTGATGCAGGCCTCAATGTCTGCATCATCTCCGGAGGCAGTAATGATGGCGTTCGTAAGCGATTGGAAGGCTTGGGTTTGAAAGATATCATCCTTGGTGCACACGATAAAATTAAAAACTTAAAGAAACTAATGCTGGAGTTGGGTGTAGATAAAAATGAAATCATGTACATGGGTGACGACATTCCAGATATACCTGCCATGTCATTGGTTGGATTGCCTTGTTGCCCGCAAGACGCTGCGCCAGAAGTCAAAGCAACCGCTCAATACATTTCTCATATTAATGGCGGACATGGTGCCGCAAGAGATATTATAGAGCAAATATTAAAGATTCAAGGGCACTGGTTAAAAGGGTTTGAAGCCAATTACAACTAAGGAAATGCTCAAAGAACACCTAAACAAACGCCGTTTAATTTTGGCGTCTGGTTCTCCTAGAAGACATAATTTATTAAAACAGTTGGGAGTGCCTTTTGAAGTCTGTGTAAAACCTGTTGATGAAGTTTATCCTCAAAACCTTTCTGGCCATGAAATTACAGATTATTTATCGCTTTTGAAAGCCAATGCTTTCAAAGACAATTTATACCCCGATGATCTGCTCATCACTAGCGATACCATCGTCTGGCATCGAAATACTGCAATTGGCAAACCAAACTCTGTAAAACATGCTATTGAGATGCTTCAAAGCCTGAGTGGCTCAACCCACAAAGTCTTTACATCGGTATGCCTGACTTCAACTGAAAAACAACAGACCTTTAATGCTTTAACCAAAGTTTCTTTTAGAAAATTAAAAATCGAAGAAATTGAATTCTATGTCAATAATTACAAACCACTTGACAAAGCTGGTGCCTATGGGATTCAAGACTGGATTGGACAGGTTGGAGTAGAAAAAATTGAAGGATCTTACTTTAATGTGATGGGCTTTCCATTAAACCTTGTTTACAGTCATTTACTTGAATTCTAAGAAAAATTCCGCAGCACGCAATTCGTTATAATATACTTTACCGGGTAAAATAAAGCCTACATGACCACCGTGTTTGGGGGTTTCTAAATAAATAAATGGATTCTTTTTAGCAATGACATAAGGGAAACAAGTGGCTGTTAAAAATGAATCGTTTAAGGCGTTAAGAATTAGAACTGGAGTTGTTATTGCTGGTAAATATTGTAAACTATTTGACTTGCTGTAATATTCCGCTGCATCCTTGAATCCATTGGCACGTGAAGTGTAAAACTCATCCAATGCACGAAGCGTCCATATGCGCCATAATGAAAGTCTTGAAATTTTAGTTGGAAATTGGCGTTGCTTTTGCTTTAATTTCAGTTTTAATCCTATCATAAAATAAATGTGGAATAAGCAATTTTTAAATCGATGAAGGGCCTTAGAAGAACCCACCAAGTCAACTGGAACAGAAACCGCCATTGCCGCTTTAATTTGCTTTGGAACATTTGAAGTTTCCCCAAGGTATTTTAAAACAATATTGCCCCCCAAACTAATTCCATTTAAAAAAATTGAATCGTAGTTGTGGTTTGAGATTACATGGGCAATAACATCCTTTAAATCTTCTGTTTGCCCAGAATGAAAACTAAAAAATTGCGTGTTTTGTTGCCCACTGCAGCCTCTAAAATTGACGCAAATTGCATCCATATGCTGAGTGTTTAAATGGCGGGCAATTCCTGAAACATAAGGCCGCTGACCATGGCCTTCCATGCCATGTAAAATGATAGCCAAACTCTTTGTAGGCTCAGAAGCATAACTCCAATCCAAATCTAAAAAATCCCCGTCACTGAGTGTTATGCGCTCTCGTTTTTGAGGGTGTTTGATATAGCGGATTATTCCAGAATAGACCGTTGAGAGAAATCCATTTTTAAATAATATAGAAGGTTTAAAGTGGCTTTTAATCAGTGGCATATTGTAGGCTAATCTTACACATTAAAGCATCTGTCTCGGAAGCTATAAATCGGGCATCTTGACGTTTTCCAACCACCCAAACTACTTGAGCATCAGAACATAATAATAAAGTTTTATCCTTTTCTGAAAGTGACATTTTTTCATCCTTAAAAAACTTACTGATTTTCTTTTTACCTTCCATGCCTTTTGGATAAAAATAATCTCCATTTTCCCAAGGTCTTAGTTCCAGTGGAAATTGAAGTTTATCAAAATCTACATAAATGGTATTGGTATCGGGTAAGTCCAATACTGAAACCTTATCAATCTTCAGATGACACCCTAAATTTTCAATAAAAGCAATGTCATTATGAGATTCAATATTTTGGCTGGTAGCTGTTGGTAAATCATTGCTTAACAATATTAAAACTTGACGGTTTTTTATAAGCGTATGTGTTTTTGATAAAAGTTTTTTTCCTGATTGTCCGTCCAATAGTTTAGAAAGCGCTTTCCAATCCGAAAACCCATATTTATTAAATAATGGAAACAAATACAGCGGCATTGATTTCAATGCTTTCAAGGCATTTATATCAAAATGAATTTCCCCGAGATTAGTTTTAACAATCACTTGTTCTTTAATGTCGTGGATATGACTTTCAAGCAGTTCTTTTGAAGCCTCTAAATGTGACTGTGTTTTGGTTAAAGATTCAAGAATATTGGGATAAATTTCTTTTAAAACTGTTACTAATTTGTGTCTCAGTTGGTTGCGCTGATATTTCAAACTTACATTGCTACTGTCCTCTCTCCATTCAATTTGATGTTTTTGAGCATACTGCAAAATCTGATCTCTTGAAAATGGCAATAAAGGACGTAAAAAAATACCATTTTTTTCGGGAATCCCAACCAGACCATCAAGACCCGAACCACGACTGAGATTGATCAAAAAGGTTTCTAAATTGTCATCCGCGTGGTGAGCTGTCAAAACACAATTGAATTGTTGTTGTTCAGAAAGGCTTTGAAACCAATTATAACGCAATTCTCTCGCGGCCATTTGAATTGAATATTTTGAATTATCAACAAATGATTGTGTGTCAAACTGTTTTGAGAAAACAAGAATGTCTTGCTTGCTAGCGTAATCTACAACAAATGCTTCATCCAGGTTGCTTTCATTACCCCGCAAACAAAAATTGCAATGGGCTAGTGTAATATTTAAATTTAATTTTTGACACAAATGGGTCATTACCATGCTATCAATTCCACTGGAACAAGCCAAAAGAATTCTATCCTTAAACAGGGTTGGAAAGTTTAATTTGATATGTGCTTTAAATTCCGCAAACATTCAGCAAAAGTAAAAATTAATTTTCCAAAACTTCAATTAGAGCCTTTGCTTTAATCAAGCATTCCTCATATTCCTTTTCAGGAACACTTTTAGCAGTAATGGCACTACCAACCGAAAAGGAAATATAAGACGTTTCAGCATTGTACAAAATACTTCTAATGACCACATTAAAATCAAAATTACCATCTGGACTGAAATACCCTACAGAGCCAGAGTAAAGGCCACGTTTGCTAAACTCCAAATTTTCGATGATTTTCATGGCTGAAATTTTAGGCGCTCCAGTCATACTGCCCATTGGATAAGAAGCACAGATGGCATCAACTGCAGAAATTTCTGGACGCAATTTAGCTTTGATGGTTGAAATTAAATGGTGTACCTGTTTGAACGAATAAATTGCGTGTAATTCTTCTACAAGAACACTCCCCTTTTGGGCAATTTTTGAAAGATCGTTCCGAACCAGATCTACAATCATAACATTTTCACTGCGCTCCTTTGGATCTGCCAATAGATTGTTTTTAAGATTCAAATCTTCAGTTGCATTAGATGACCTGGCTGCTGTTCCCTTAATGGGTTGAGAAATCAATAAATCACCCTCTTTTTTTAGATAACGTTCTGGAGATGCTGAAAGAAGAAAATGGGATTTATTCTTAAAAAAAACAGCGAAAGGCGGTAAGGATAAATCCTGCAAGCGCTCAAAAGTTAACAAAGGATCAATTTGTCCGTTGGTATAAAATTCTTGACAAAAATTCGCTTCATAAATATCCCCTCTTTGAATGTGTGATTTTAGTTTATGTATTAAATCAATATAGCCTTGCTGAGATACCCTGGGTTTAATTTTTAGCTCACTATGTTTAATGCCTTTTAAAGTACTTGTGGTGGCATTTTGAATCTGAAGAATATCATTGTCAATTTCTTTAAAAACACAGTCCAAATACTGAATGGTGACAGTGCTGTTCTTAAAGAAAAAAAGTTTCTTGGGTTGAAAGAAAAATAACTCAGGAAATTTCAAACCATCAAAATTACGAGATTCTAAATCTTCTAAGCTGTTTTTTAAATCATATGATAGATAACCAAAAATCCAATCTGAAGTCTTTAAATGATAATCGTGAAGTTGATTAAAGGCATTTTCAAAATCAGTTTGAAGCTTGGTATGGGCGTCGACTGCAAGAACCGCATCAAAATTGCTGTAAGCTTGTGAGCATTGGTTCGAATCCAGCCAAGTGACTTCACTGTAAGACTGTGCCCATTTCAACAATTTTACTTTAAATTCTGTGATGTCGTTAACTTCTATTTCCTTGACGCGTCTCAAAAAAAATTGTTTTTTTGTAAATTTAAGTAGTAATTCACAATAAACAACAACATAATTGCAATACCTTTTTAATGGCTTAATTTTTGGGTGAGAGGATGTGTTTTTTCCTATTTATAGATCATATTACCTTCATTTCGAGTGCTTGATAAAGCGTAGAAATTTTCTTTTTGAGTCGCTTGAGTCGCATTTTAACCGCACTTTCACTGCAATTATGACGTTCAGCCAGTTCTTTTACAGTTCCTTGTCCATAATGTTTAAACAATACCATTTGCTGTTCTTTAATTGGCAAAAGTAAAATGGCGCTTTTAAGTTTGTTAAATTTGAAATTATCACTTTCGAAATTTTCATAATTGTAACGTGGAAGCTGGGCGCACAAATCTTCAGGATTTATCATTTTATTTTCAAGCATTTTATATCTAAAAGCGCGTTTGTAATTTATACAATGGTTGTGTACAAAGCGATACATCCAAGTAAAAAACTTGGACTGAAATTTAAATGAATCTAATTTTAGATA
>ERZ1047472.453-NODE-453-length-36854-cov-12.525802_pt1 | contig 36854 bp, 24 predicted proteins | sample MGYA00383095_ERZ1047472 | MGnify/ENA primary metagenome ERZ1047472 (study PRJEB29581, sample SAMEA5548365) | metagenome | biome: marine; feature: coastal; material: water | depth 1 m | study: Short-term variability in the microbial, nano- and picoplankton... | reverse complement strand
GTTTTAATCTAAATACACAATAATCTTTGCTCCAAGCCTGCCAGAGCATACCTGCAAGCAAGCCTCCTAACAAGGTTTCCCACCAAGTTGTAGCATTTACGCCCCACAGCATAAATCCTATGATAAAATCTGCTGCTAGAACAGCCAGCACATAATCATACCATCTAATCATTAGACTCTTGATCTTCTTTTTTCTTCTTACGTCTTGTGTAGAAGCCGCCTTTGAACTCGATTTCTTCAGATCGTTCGCCGAACTTGTATTGTGTTATTTTTCCACCTTTGTCAAGGTATTCCTTTATTAATTTTTTATCTTCTTCCGAGGTATCTCTCGGAGTTTGACTCATCATCTTTGAACTCCTAATTCTTTATATGCTAATTGAACGCCTCTTGCTTGAAAATAGGCGTCTGCTAATGCATTATGCAAATCAGTTTGTCCTAGCAATTTACGTGGATCGGTTTTACAACAGCCAAACAAGGTACGTGCATCCTTAACTTGCCAAAACTGCCATGGGATTGGTGTATCTGTACTACGGTACATATCTTCAAGGATAGTTAAATCAAAACCGTATCCTTGACCCCAAATAGTGTCTACACCAACACACCATTTAGATAATTGTTTTAATGCTTCTTGAACACTTACTGCACCAGTTTGATCAAATGCTTCTTCTAGTGCTTTAGGATCTTGTTTACTCCACCATTCAATTGTACTATCACTTGTAGTACGCCCTAAACGATTTTGATCGTCTATACAAACTTTTAAATACAGTTCTGAGTGTGGTTCTGTGTTGTTTAATGGATCAAATTTTACTGCACCTAAACTTAATACTGCACACTGTGGGCGAGTGTCAAGGGTTTCAAGGTCAATCATTGCATGTGTAGTCAAAAGAAAACTCCTAGTAATTTATATACTATTATAACGTATAAACTACTAGGAGTCAAGTATTATTTTTAATTATTTTACAAATTGTGCTAGTTCAGGCGCCTTCCAGCCTTCTGGTTTTAGCACTTTGCCGTCTTCGCGCTTGCGTACTTTACCTGTGTCTGGATCAATCTTAGCAAAGTTTGTGTCCATTACTTCTTTCCAGGCTGCTTCTCCGTCCCAACCTGCGGCACGTACTGCGCCCATAGTAACAACTAAGATGTCAATGAGTGCGTCGAGCTGTTCGACTTTGTCATTTTCTGCCACAGCATCTACAAGCTCGCCTACTTCTTCGTCGATAAGACTTAGATACATTTTGTAGTTTGCTTCATTTGCTGGCTGATCACATGCCGAGCCGAATCGTTCAATATCTTCAAATGGATTTGTCATTATTACCTCTTATTGATTTACAAATGCGCTTGGGTCAATTGTTGCGTGTTCACCGTCAGTGTATTCAGCACCAATTTGCAAGCCTTCTGGTTTTTCTTTACTGTATGCTAGGATGCTTTCTAGTTCAACTTTACGCATTTCAATTTCGCCGTCGTTGTCGGTATCTAATTTAAGACCGCGAGTCCAACGTCCATGTGATATTAAAATCCAATCGCCTTCTTCAAAAGGATCCTTATTACGTGGTCCTTTTGAATATACTCTACCCCAACGTGGATAGATACCGCGTGTCTTACCATCGTCTCCGCTAATTATAAGACCTGAAGCAGTAGTTTGCTCTCCAAAGTGCATATCTACTACTAACACATCTTCACCTTTAGCTTTAGGTGTACCTTTAATTGTTGTATAGTTCTGAGCCATTATTAGCTGTCCTTTTTAACAAAATTTCCGTCGTTATCTTCTACCCATTCGTCATCCATATTATCAAACTCTGCTAGTTCTGATGCTGTGGGCTCTGATACTGTTTCAACTTTTTGTTGCGCTCTAGTTGTTTTACGTGTTGACTTTTTACTAGCCGCTGGTGCAGGCGTTGTTTCTGCAGGTTTTGCTACATATGTAGGCTCTTCAGCAACAGGTTCGGAACCTTTATAATATTCACGAACAAGATCTTCACGCTTTTTAATAATTTTTCCACCTGCGCCTAGTTCATCGCCACGTGCATTTACACGAGCATTACCAACAGCAGGAGTCAATTCGTTCTTTTTTCTAAGCAAGTCCATATCGATTTGCTTACCTTGGAAGGATTTATAGACCTTCTGTCCTTTTTGTCTTTGTGACATACTTTTCTCCTTATGGGTTAAGTGCGTATATATTTATCGTAAGAACTCACACCAATCTAGGTCATATTGGATTGAGTCTATTTTGTGTACACCTATTAAGTATAACACATATGATGCTACAGAACTGCCTCTACCTACACCCCATACAATGTTATTCTCACGCATGAAGTCTACAAGATAAATCATATAGCGTAGTAGATCAAACATACCACGCTTTTCAAACTCGACAAGTTCTTCACCCGCTCGTTCTGCTTCCGTTTGATTAACAACTCTTTGCAATACATAATCAATAACATTAAGCGTTTTGTATTCATCAGGCATAAACCATTCCGATTGTAACGCACCGTCAAATGTTTTTTGATCTACATCAATTGGAATATACTTTTGTAATTTGTCAAAGCCTTGCTCTTCCATTGCTTTGTTAAACTTGTCTACATCGTCTGATGGTTCACAAAGAACCACATGACACTTGTCAGCATGACCTGAATAGATCATATTAACTAAGTCTTTATTTGTGAATCGCGGAATACCGAGTTCGTCTGTTTTCATAAGCATGCTTTATTTTAACTGATGTTTATAAGATTGTCAAGAGAATTATCATTATTTTCTTGATTTCTTTGCATAGACTGAGCTCTACGCACTCTTGCTTCATCTTTAAACATTTCTAGCACAGTGGATATTTGTACTCTCAAGTCAGCATTTTGTGTCATCCAGTATTTTCGACCTAATTCAATTATTTTGTCTTCTACTTCGCTATCAGTTAAATCTGAAAAGTTATTTACTAGATGATTAAACATTATGATGGTACGTCATATACGCCTTTATAATCTGCAAAAATAGTATCGCCGCCGTCGTGTGTCCAAAATTCTAAAATAGTTGGAAAATCGTCACTTGAACTAGATGCAAGTACTTGTGTTTGAGAACTTCCTGCTGCCCAAGTATCAACATTACTTCTAAATATAGCATTTCCTTCACCAACAAATGTAATAGTTCTTTGCGACGATGAATCACTTGTAAATTCTACAGTCATCTTTGCAAGTCTTCCAGATTCTGGCCAGTCTGCAAGTGTTAATGTAAAGTCTTGTGTTGCTTCAAATTGTTGATAATGCCCGTTTAAGAAACTAATATTCTGAGCACCATTTACAGTACCAATTGGAATAAATGCCATTGTAATATGATCAAGCTCTGCATCAATAATTTTATTACCAGCATGATTATTATCTGTATCTTTTCTCGATACATTAGTTTGTAAATCTTCAGTTTCAGTTTTTGCTGCTGCTAAACTACTTTTGATAACAGTAAAGTTATCGCGAAATCCTTGGCTATCATTGTCGATGCCTGCTACTGGATATTCTCCATCAATTGTTTCGTGTATTATGTTACTGGCCATATTATTTCCTCTGCTATACTATTTATTCTTCTTATGAATTATACCTGTAATTTGCGAATACAATGTATCTTTCATCAGATACGCCTATTGCACTATCAAGTATATATCTATCTATTTCAAAGTCTATTCTTTTTGGATCAAATAACCCTTGTTTTAGTGCATTTTCAACGTTCAAATACACTTGTCTACTTTGTCCTGGCTTACAATATGCTAAAGGAATAGCCGGAACATAATCTAATTCTTGTATACTATTACCCTGTCCAGTACGCATCCACAATGGCAAATAATCTCTATTTGCTGCTCCGATAGATTCTAAACTATCACGCATATTTGTTAAATTTGAAATATGGTGCAGTACTTCGTTAGACTCGTTAATAACAATACCGTCGTTATCTGACTTAACAAGGTTGCGAGCATATTTTCTACGTCTAGAAGGTTCTGAATCTGCTATAGTAATATCAACATTGACTTCGTTACCGTCTCTTGTAAATATATCAATATCTTGGTTGTCAATAGCTTGTAGTTGACTACCGTTTCGTGTAGTTACATCTAATATATTTGGTGCTTCTAGCTGTACTTTGGGATCTTGGAATCTACCGTCGACATCAACACTAGGAACACCTGTGTTTATCTCACTAATATCGTCTTGAAATTCGTAAGATACTGAATCAGCAGTAAATGTCGGATCTAGTCCTCCTGAAAATGTTTTAGAAACCTTACCGTTTTTATCTTTTGGATCTACTATTTCTAAATATACAATTTCGTATACTATATCGTTTGTGCCTGGATTCTTTGCTACGGCTGTTTTTACTTCGCCGATGTTTAATCGTCTACGCTTGTGCCACTTTGCTGACTTTGCTACGTATTCGTCTATTTGTTTTGTTTCAACACCAGCATATGCTAACATTTTTATTTTTTGTTGAATACCAAAGTTTGGATCATTTGGTCTATATACTGATTCAGGCGGAAATATGTTAGGATCGTTTACAAATAATTTAAATTCGTTTCTTACATTAGGTTCAATTAACGGTTGAATGTATAAGTTACTATACAGTTTGTCATCAGTGTCTACGACATCTATATAAAACTCTTGTTCAATAGCACTGTATCCAAATCTATCTTGAGCTTTAACTGTAAATTTAGCACGTCGATCAACTGTAGTGGTATTTGTATCTAATTGTAAAGCACCATTATCAAATATAGTTAAACCTAAATTACCAGCTTCTCCGTATTGTGTAGCCTTGCCTATAATTTCTCCAGCATATGTTAACCGAAGTCCGTTTGGCAACTTTCCTGAAGTAACTGAATACAACAACCTACTATCAGGAACTGTTGAAGTAGCTTTAATGCATAACGTACTTAAAAGATTTGACTTTAATTGTCCAAGATTAGCAGGAGATACCCATTCAATAGTGCTATCAATCTCACCAATTAAATTTACAGTAAATGTTTTTGTTATAAACGGATTAGTTATGTCTTGATTACTATTTGTAAGAATGCTTTTTTCAAAAAAGTCATCTTCAAGTAATGCCATTCCAATTCTTTGATCTACTGCAAACGTTCGACCTAATGCTAGTGGCACATCTAGTACTACAAAGTCATTATTTGAATCAACTAATTTATATACTAATTCACTGCCGCCTGAATCTAATGTGTCGTCTTGAAAGAATATTTTCTTTATTCTTGCTTCGAATGTTTTAGCTGTTGCAGGAGCAATAAATTCAATTTTATTTCTATTAGCATGCAATATAGTTACAGGTAAATCCTTACTTTCAAAAATTCTAGTAATTTGTTGTGCTAATGTTTCAACTTGTATTTGAGGAACACCTGCTGCTGTTAAATTTACTCCAATATTAAAGTTGTTACTAGTAATTTTCCAATGCACATATGGATAAATGTTTTTTACATTATATACTTCGTTGTTACTATAACGTAAATCTTGATTAATAAATTTTGTCTTAGTATACTGTGATGTACTCTTAACATAAAACCCTCTTGCTTCAGATATACTGCTTTTAGAAGCAACTAATTCTGCTTGGTAAAGCAAAGGTGTTTTTAAAGTAATTAAATCATAATCTTCGTCACTACCATCTACACTTTCGATTACATATTTTTGTCCAAATAATTCAATCTCTTGATTTCGTAAATCATTTAGGTCATCAATACCGTCATTTAGTTGTATTCCGTCTTGTATGTTTCTTGGTAGTTTATAAACCTTAAAGGATCTATTACCTGCTAGTGTATCTTCATAGATAGTTGCAGTAATAAATGCAAAGTCTAAGTCTGAAGTGAAACGTGTTGCTCGTACTGTAAATTTATACTCTGTTGTAACCGCAGGCATATACGGAACATACCCTGTAATTTCGCCCGAGGGTTGATCTAATGTACATCCTGGCGGTAAAGTACTAGCGGTATTATCGTCATTGAAGTCTTCTAAACTATAAAGTATAGAACCAGTAAGTGTATTAGTATCTAATACATCTAAGTATAATGTAATATTATTATCTGCACGTTTAAACCCTAAATTGCCCGGAGTTAAGAATTTTGGTGTTCTTACATGTGTATTATCTGCTTTGAATATACCATTACCGACTTTCATTATGCTATTGTCAGATCTTAAATAATCATCACCTACAACATATATTTGAAATACTCTTGTCGGAACTGGTTCAGTAACACCGTCACTTACTGAAACTTTAAATTGATAATATCTATTAAGTTTTTTAGGCGATTGCGAGTCAGTTGCAAAATCAAATGTAGTATTATCATAAAAATAACTATCAAACCCATTATCACTTCTTATTGAAAAATCTGAAGGGTAAGCATCAAACGGAGATGTATCCCAGCCGCCTGATTTTGCACGTTTATCAAGTGCTAGTAGTGGCTCAACTACTCCTACAATTCTTCCGTCACTTGTTAATTCTAATCCCGGCGGAAGAATGCCGTCACCTGACGAAATGTAAAAACTTAGTTGTTCGCCAGCACTAATATCTGGATCTATTGCTAGTAGTTGATAGTCAATAATTTCACTATCTAATACAAACAAATTCTCTGTATCACTGACACTAATTAGTCCTTCATTAGTTAACCAAACAGGTTCGTCTGGTCCTGTAACATTTACTATCAACGTTCGATCTTCGATTTGATTGTCTAATGTTGCTCTTAATACAAATCTATACTTTGTATCTAATTTTACTTCAGTCGGTGTACCTAGTAATTCGTTATTATCTAATCTCATACCTTTAGGTAATTTGCCTGAAATAAGTTCTACAGTTGCATTAGAATTTATAGGTAAAGGTAAGTCACCGGGTTCTTGTCTTATTCTTTCAACAAGTGTACCTAGAGTATAGTTATTCGCAACAGTCCAAATATTCGCCATTAGCAGTCCTTATTTTAAGCTAGAGTACCTAAATCTATAATTGCTGAATCAGCATCTGTAATTGTGCCCATATCAACATCAACATTTAATTTTATATAATCAAAAAAGTTAGTAACATTAGTAACACTTGTTAGATCACCAAAATCAAACTCAACAAGTATGTTTCCTAAAGTACGTATGTCAATACCGTGAACTAATGATTGTACATTTGTTGCAACTATTGAATTAACATTTACTATACTATTACCATTTGCTTGTAAATCAGCTGATAACGCAGGATTAGTATCTGCAATTATACCAAGTCCGGTATAGTCAATTGTAACACTATTATCTTGAGATCTTGCAGTTGTAGTAATACCATCGCCGCCTCTAATTGTAAGCACTTGTCCTTGTGGATGTGTGTATGCACCTGTGTTACCTGCAACGTTTAAGTCTGCTATAGATGTGTCTAGTGATAGTGTAAGGCTAGTTTCGTCATTAACAATAGTTAAACCATTTGAACCGTTTATAGATTTAAATTCTAAGTTATAGCCGTCTCTTCTGCGAAACACTTGTCCTATACCGCTGCCCACGTTTAAACCTTCAGTTTTGTCGTCTATTCTAATGTCAAGTTCTTCCAAGTTTCTGTTTACTTTAGAAAACGCTTCTCTTAGATCATCCCCAGTTCCGTCGTTTGCAATTCTGCCAATATTAATAAGTTCAATAGCCATAATGAGATTCCTTTGTTAGTAGTATTTATGCAAGATAAATATGTATACGAGGAGTATATTATGCCAAGACCATCTTTTAATAACGTAGGACTAAGGAGAGACCTAAATCTTTCTGATTTACCTAACGCACCATCCGCACTTGACAATCTTTTGAATAATCTAGTAACATCTGATGATGGCAAAACGTTTGACGGGAATGATTTAAACACAGCTATCCAAGGTATTTCTAATACAGGTGCAACAAATCAATCTATATCTAAACTAAGAGGGGTAGCAGTAAAAAATACTATCTTAGAAAATAACGAACTTGTAGACAGATTAGCATCTCCGTTAATTACAATAAAAAACCAAGTTGATACTATATTAGCTACAACTAATGATCCGCCATTCTTCAACGGTGGAGACGGGCTATTTGCTGATTTTTACGAACCTACTGAAATATTAGAACAAACAGATTTAACTATTAATACTGATGGTGATAGTATTATTAATGGTGCTGCGTCAGCTAGGAAAAAGTTTTGGACTAATGGTCTTTTTGAGTTTAGTAACAAATTAGATGATACTCTTGGCGGAGCGAACGGTGTTGTACAATGGGAGGGATTTTATATTCCAGATGCTAGTGGTCCAACAACATTTGCATTTAATACAACTGGCCTATTAATATTTGAATTTGAAAATGATGATGGCGATTTAGAAATAAAACGTAATGTATACGATATTGAAAGAGATATATTTGTTGAAAATAATGACGGCCTTGCAACTCAAACAATTACAACTACTTCGCAACAAGCAAGAACTTTAGCAATCGGTGACGAATTGATAGAAATTGTACGACCAGGACAATCTAATATTGTTTACAATCCGGGCGAAGGTCCAATTATTGAATCAATAGGTTTGAACTCTGGAATTATAACTGTAGACGTTGATGTTGAATCGCAATACAGTTACCAAATGAAATTTAGTGTTGCAAATAAAATAGGTGTAGATGAATTTCGAGTTACTCATGTAGAATCAACTTTACAAAGATATATCCCTTATAAAATTAGAATAACATTTTGGTTCCCCGGCGAAGATGTTGAATATTTTAACAAAGTATTAGATGCTAACTTAGTTACTACACTACGTACTGAAGGTAATTGGCCTTATTGGTATTTGTATAGTGAAGTTGCTGAGGTTGCTGTTGATGATAGTTTTAAAGGATTTTTTGATAAACGTTTAAAATTAGGTGGCGGAACTATAGGTCCTGAAGAAGTACTAATTCCAAGTCAATATAACAAATTTCAAAGCATAAAACCTTTAACATTAAAATACGATCCCCCGTTAACATATTCTGATGCATTAAAAGCTTCGTATACATATACAGTAAATGAATTTTCAAACGTAATTGGTACAACAGGAACAAGTCCGTATACTGATTTCTTAGAAATTGGTAATAAAATTATTGCAGATGAAATACCTGCAGATTCTGAAATAACAGATATTAGTACTAACAACCTTATTATCTTTAATAACACATCAATTGCTGACGGAGCAGTTACTATAGACTTTATAGACCATAGAGGTTTTATAGGAGTAGAATTTGCCACCAGTGCCAATAATACTGTTACAGTAAATAACACTGCGGGTCTAAAAGTTGGAACTATTATAGTTACTGACGGTATGCCTAATGCAGGTACTTATTGTAGAATTGTTGAAATTACAACAAACAGGCAGTTTGTTACTAATAGACCTTTAAATATTTCGTCAAGCCAGCGTATATATTTGTATACTGATCGTGGATTGAATAATAATGCATATAATAAATTCTGTACTGGAGTTATTGGTACTGAAGTAGCAGTAAGTGCAAATCCAGGTGCTACTAGTATAGAAGTTGTATCAACAGACGGCGTAGCAGTTAATATGGTTATGATGAGTAGTCCTTATCTACCAACTCTAGATGCAGATAATCTTTTAACTACCAGAACAAAAGTTACAAGTGTTGATACTGTAAATAATATTGTTTCTTTTGATAGAGCAATACAAGGTACAGATCAAATGGTTGTAGGTACTACAGTAGTGTTTGCACCTTCTAATACTACACAAGACAGAGAGCCGTGTGTTATACCATTAAATACTGCTCCTCCTTTTGTAGGTACACTTGAAGGATTGAGAACAACCGACGGTAATGAAACAGCTGGTGTATTAGATACATACAAAGGCTTGAGAATGACAAATGCTGCGGGTGTGTTAAAGGTTACAAGTTTAGTAGCTCAAGATAAATCCGATACCGGTGCAGGAATTATAACTGATTATACTATTGATCCTAATGTAAGCTCGCCCGCATTTAATAGAAGAATTAGTGTTAAGTGTGCTGGTGTAAGTTTTGATTTATTAGCAACTACTGATAATACTACTAATATAGTTTAAGTTTGGTTAATACATAAGAAGTAATCAACACCGTTGATATTTACTTTAATCTTATGGCTAAAGAATGCTGCACTAATACTTCCAGATGATGTTTGTGGTGCTATGCCGTCAACTTTAATTCCTGCATTTAATTTTAGTACACCTGCTTGTGCGCTAATTGCTCCAGTTTGCAAAAATCCTGTAGTTGTTGCTAAACTATTTGTTGCTGAGCCTGTTTCTTCCCAAGGGTTACTTGTATCACTAAATGCTCTAATTCTTTGAATATTGAATACGCTGCTATTAGGATCAGTAATAAAGATGCCCGGAGTGTCGTTAGTAATACCTACGTCTAAAATTGTATCGGAAGGATCTTCAATAGTAAACGTACCTTCAGTAGCAAATTTATCGTCAGTAGCAACATCTTCGTCTTCAACAAACTTCTTTTTAGCTAGATATTTCGCAACATCAAGATATTCATAAATGCCGCCAAATCTAGAATTATAAGTATCTTGTTCTTCTACTGCTTCTACAGTACCGTCACCACTATTAATATCACTATCGCCAGTTGCAAGTCCGCTACTAAATGAAGCTGTTGATTCTGCTACGCCTAAAAATTTCATATTATCTAAGAAGACTGTATCGTATCTAAATACATTGAAATCTTCTCTTAAACTAACAGTATATTGGTTATTTAATGTATCATCTGATGCAAATTCAAAAGATGTTTCTCCGTCACTATTTCTAATATATAAATTATCACGTACAACAGTACCATCAAGTTTCTCAAGTCGAACTTTATCACCATTGGTATATACACTTGCTCTACTAGCACTTAATTCTATTGTTGTGTTAATGATAGTTATTCGACCTGTAATTCTATCATACTCAGATTCAAAAATGTTTAATACACTTTCGTTTTTAGTATTATTAATGAACAAACTAATATCATCAGCAATTGGAGCTTCTCCAAGGTTGTTAATAGCATTACGGTCTAATTCATTTTCTTTTAGGTTTGCACTTTTTACAAACCCCTGTACACTTGATGATGTTGCCATTTTATGTCCTTATGTTCCAGCCCACTGATCTTAAGAATTCAATCTGCTCTACAGCATCACCTGTTGGTGTTGCAGTATTTCTAATGTTTATATTTACATTTCCTCTAGGATTATTATCGTAGTTCGCAACCATATCTGCGATCAGCGTATTAATAGCACCTGTTGTCATTGTTGGATTATTTGATATATCAAATCTGTACAATGATCTTGCACCAGTTAATGCTCCTTCAGTATATCCTGATATTTGATTATTGTTTATATAGAAGTCATACATTCTTGTAAGATTATTCATATCAGGTATTACACTAGTAATTTGGTTATAACTTAAAAATAGTCTACGTAAATTAGGAGTAGACATTCCATTAAATCCACTTAATTGATTTACATGGAAATAACAGTATGCCATACTATTACTTTCAATATTAGGACAGTTACCAGTAAATGCATTACCATACAAGTGTGCATAGTAGCATCTTGGATTATTAGCAAAGTTAGGTATAGGGCCTGTTAAGTTGTTTTGTAATACAACAAGATAACGCAAGTTAGTCATGGTATTCAATAGAGGTAAATTACCACTAACGCCTCTATTAAAACTTCGTACTTCAATGCCGTACATATTAGTTGCTTTAGTAAAAGTCTCAGGGTGCATTGGTTTGTTTAACAAACTACTACTGCTTATTCTAAATGTACCCATTCCAGGAGTATCATCAAAAAGATTATTAGATAGTACATATTCTCTATCTACAACTTTAGCAGCATTATCAGTTATTGTATTAACACTAAGATCAGCTGTGAATACTGTACCGTTAATATTTTGTGTTGCACCTACTGTAGTAAAGTCTGCGTTGTTTGGATTATAAAAGATACTATATTCTTTAGTGTCTTCCATATCTGATGCATTGATAAGCTGTCCGCCTTGTAATCTAGTATAACGTCCTTCAACATAGTTGAGCTGTGTGTTACCTGCAAATGGTTGAATAGGACCGTTGTACCCCGAAGCATAAAAATAAATTCTATCTAGTCCGGAACAGTTAGCAAATTTGTACGAACCTGCTGGCGTAACAAACGCACCTCGGTCATTATCAATACCGCCTGTACGATTATAGTGTGAATAAAAATTATTTAACGTAGATTTACCACTTAAATTTGGAATATTAATACCGCTGTTCCCGCCAATATTTACATAATCTAAATTGTCACTTGTTAAAAAGAAATTGTTATCATAAATTGCATTACTATATATGTTAATATTAGTTAGATTAGGTAAAGACTTTACGTTTGGTGCTAGTGAATCAAAACTGTTTCTATACATCTGATAGCTCTGACATTGATTTCCAACATCTGGTGTAGAACCAGTCGGGTCGTCGCCGTCTCTGTCAAAAAAGTTTCTTGCGCCGCCTCTAGAGTGGCTACTTAGATTCATTTCGATTAAGCCAGGCATGCCTACAGTATTATCTTGGCATATTCCAGTACCAGCATCTGCAACACCGTAAGTATCAGCACCGTTTGCTGTTGCTTCAAATATTGTTCCTATATTATTATTTGCTGCACCAATTAGTGTAAAGTCTGTTGTTCCTGAACTTAATATCTCGTATGTTCTAAATTTTGATATATCCTGTTGTCCTATTAATCTTTTTGCAGTGCCGGATCCTGCACTTGCTGTTACCGCAATACCTATAGTACCTACATTATAAACACCACTACCAAATACTGTTGACCACACAGTGTCGCCTGTTGTTATAATTTCGTATGTTTGACCTGCAATAATTTCTCCAGATGCTATCGTAGGCATGTTATCAGATCCGGGTCTAAATTGAGCAGTAACTGATCCATTAAATGTATTGCCCATTAACAAGTTTGTTATTGTACTAGGCATGCGTTGTATTACGTTATTATTAAATTTTCTTAAACTTTCCTCTTCACCTAAAGTAAAATTATTTTCACGTAAATCAAGTCTTGTTACAATTGGGCAAAACTGTACAAAGTCTGGAAAGTTTTTAATAATGTTTCTAGTTAGTTCTAATCTAGTAAGAGATTCTAGTGTAGCTGCTGGTAACGATGCTATGCCTGCGCCGTTTAACGGAAGTGTTTTTATAATATTTGGATTTACAAATATTTTAATTTTTCTTGGCGCAGCTCTTGTATCTCTATATCTTAGTTCACTTACTGTAGTAGCTGAACCACCTACGTTTTCGTATTCTCTTGTAAGGTATGCTGCTGTTTCATTTGTAATTATCCAGCTAACTGCTTTGGTACTAGTAAGTTCAACTCTACTTGTTAAGTCTCTAAAGAATCCATCAAATACTAACGGAATACCTTTCATTGCATATAGGTAAACAGTCTGCCCGTCAAACTCTGCTTCAATTATATGTGTTGCAACTTCTGAATCCCTAAAACGTACAGCTTCAGCAGATTCTAAGAATTCTAAATTAGGAGTATCTACTCTACCATCTACATCAATTTGTCCACCATAAAATATAGGAGACACATCAGTGGCCGGATTATCTGTACTACTCCACGAACTAACACGACTTGTACTAATATCTGCAACTTTAATTGTTATATCGTCAGGATCAACATATTTGTACTTAATTGCACTAGCACCTAAAAGACCATTTATTGTAATATTACCTTTTAGTGTTTCTGTTGTACCTGCGGTTTGGTCGATAATAGCAGCATATTGTTGTGTATCATTATAAAGTTTAGTTATATATGTTTCGAGTTCAACGTTAAGACCACTTAATGCTTTAACATCATCAGATGTAACTGATAGAGTTCCTGCTGCACCCCTTATAACATCTAAATCTGCAACTTTCAGCCCAATGTTTGCAAGTGCATCATCTGCATTTACAATATCTGCTAAGTTTCTATTAACATTTAGACCAAATTTTATTTCACCTTCAACAGCCATTTAAACTTCCCTAGTATTTACACTTACGCTTACTATATTTACGTCATTGTTTATCATGCTACGTCCAGTAAAGAACGTTGCTGTTGTATTCAATAAACCTGGTGTGATTGTAGTTCTATCAGAACCATAAACACTTTTTAATTCTATAGTATTATTATCTAACGGTGAAACATAAATTGTATCTTTTAATACTCCTGGACGAAGTGGCTGTGTATTCTGTGTATCAACACTTGCACTTGCTAACCGTTCTGTTTCTAAATACGTTGCAGCAGGTACACCCTGCTGACTACTTCCGCTACCTACTACATACACTCCGTCGTTAGTTACCCAATTAGGACAAAACGCCCTAATAGTATCGTTAATAGATTCTGTAATAGTACAACCGTTTACTTTAGCACCATCTCTCATGAATACTACAACATATAATGGCTTTGGTTGGTAACTAAATAATTTTGTAGAACTATTTGATTTTGCCTCATCGCCGGAACGTGTTCGATCTTTTATTGATATTGGTGACAAGTTCATTGTGAAACTACTTTCGCCTGGATTACCGTCAACTTCAATATAAAATTTTATTTCACTGTTAACTTCATAGTTTGCAATCGATCCAATAAACCTTACTCCACTAGGAGCATCGTCTATACCAAATTCGCCGCCTGTTAAACTATAATTTAACAATGCATCAGGACGTTCATTAAAGACAATAAATCCACCTGCTGATGCAGCACCTGTGGCAGGATTGGTTGCTGTATACGATACTACGTAATCTTCTCTATCAAGAATGTCAACTCTTAATCCGCTACAAACTCCGCTGTCAACACCTTCTGGCTGTGGTAATCTATAATCTAAATCATAACGTATACCTAACGGATTATCGCCTTCACCGCTTTCGTAACCGTCTCTAGTTCTAATTAAACTACTGTGACTGTATTCTAAGTATAATAAATCTTGTAGATTTGGTTTTACTTCAATAGTTCCACCACCTGCCTGCGGAACTTCAAAAGCAAAAAACTGTCTTGGATTTCCTAATGCATCTGTTCGTGTTCCTATAACTGGCTTATGTTCACTTACTCCAATTAAGAATTCTCCAAATTGATTACCGTCACCTGTACGTGATACTGGATTTAAGTAATTAAAATCAAATCCGTCACCAGTAATAGGATATGTTGCACCAGCCATTGAATCATAATAACTTGTAAATCTTACTTCAGTAACATCAAGACTTGATGTTGCAACTTCTTCTCCGTTTACTGATACTGTAGTTTCTAATGGAGTAGTATTCTTAGTATATAAATCTTCGTATCCTATTCTGTCAATTACTGCACCGTCTTCTGAACTTCTATTTGCGTAAGAACTCCATATACCGTTTACAATCAATTTTGCATCGTCGTCTTGCTCTCTAAGAATAGGATCACCAATTACATTGCCGCCGGACACGTATGCTGTAAATGTTCCACCGTCAACTCCGATTGAAAATTCAGGATCGTTATATAAAGCAATTTGTGTTGCACTTACAGGATCAACATAGTAAGCCTGATTGTTTAATTCTGTAGTTCCTACTACATCTTCAACGTCTATTTTACATCCTTCAAACAATCCATGGTCGGTTGCTGTTGTAATAATAATAGGATTATCAAGTGCAATAGCAGATATTGCTGCTGGATCAAATCTATTCATTGTAAAGTCAGCAAGATTCTCTCCTATATTGATACTTCTAATAATGCCATTTTCAACACTATGTAAACTAGGAGCATAATGGTGTCCAAATAATGGACAACCGCCTACTTCTGTAATTTGTACCTCAGTCAATTGATCACAATCAATTTTTACATCTAATGGATATACATTCTTTTTATTAGGTTTTTTGTAACCTGTTCTAGGTTCATTGCCAACTGCTGCACTACTACCGTCTCTATTTTGAATAAAGGGTTTTGGGTATATTCCAGCTAAACTTGTATGTCTTGCACTGTTGATAGTGTTTTCGTCTGAGTTATATGAGTAAATATACCCACCTGAGTTATCACCACCGTCAATATAGCAACTAGCACCGTATTTGTAAAGGTATTGCGGTTCTCTAATACTTGACGTGTCTCTTATATCCTGTAGGTATAAAAATTTAAAAAATGGATCTTGTAAACAAGGTTCACCAAGTTGATTTTCAATTGTAATTTGATGCAGTAGTACCCAGCGAGCATCTCCGTTGTCAACCGGTACATATGCATAAAACTTAGCACCGATAGCACCGTACCAACCGAACTCAATTTTATACATAGTAACTTTAGTTGGGTCTAGTAAGTAACCACTAGGTCCGTTGCCGTTTACAGGATCACCGTTAAAGAAATCTCGTGTTATAGATAATTCAAAAAATGTATCTTCGTTGAATGGTTCGCGGCTTGTAACTTCTTCTTGATCGTCAAGCTGGAACCCCATTCTATTTAAAACTTTTTCTGGTAAAGGAACTGTACTACGTCTTACAATATTAAAGTTAGGTCCATTTACTTGGAAAACATATTGATCAGTACTATTACCTATACCCCATTCGATAAAGTTGGATGTACTACGTTCGTCAACACTACATCTAAATCCAAATGTAAATCCGCTAATACGTCCTGGTTGGTATCTATATGCTTTTTTACTAGTAAGTTGTCCATAATATCGTGCTCCACTACTAGCACCAGGACGAGTATTTGTTGTATCGTATCCTTGCGGGAAAGGTATTGGATCGCCTGTAGCTGGGTGTAGTAATAGTCCATCTCGCATATCCATCCATGCTTGGCACCAATTTTCAATTTTGTCATATCCTAATTGTTCGTCATCAGGGTATTCAACGTCAGAACCTGTTGCGTATACTATGCCAGGATCTAAGAATTTTTCTTCTGCAAACAAAGGATAATTGCTGGCAAACTCTTGATACAAGTAATTACCTAAATCAATCCAAAGACGGAACCGTTCAAATGATTGTATACCGTAACCAGGATAATTAGGACCTTGAGCGAATGTAAATGGTACTGGAAAACTTTCAATTGTAAGTGCTTGTTCATTAATATTTTCAGTAAGCTTTGTAAAGAAATGATTGCCATAGGTCAAATTCTTTCTAGTATACCATCCAGATGGTCTACCATACACACCGTTGAATTGAAAAAACTCCCACTCGTCAATGTTACGTCCATAAGTACTAACATCAGAGAACAAACTTAATTGTGTTTCTGCACGAGGTATACCTAAAAGACTAGTAGAAACTTCTGACGTTTCTGCAAACTGCTCTTCCATGTTAACAAAACTACGGTCGTCATTGTTAACACTAATACTTAAACTATTTTCGGCTTTTGAAAGAGCTGCTAATGGTCCTTCATCTTCTGTTACGATAACATTATTATTAGCATCACGTAACGGCACACCTTTAACAATGTCATACAACGGAACAAAAGTTTTAGTTGTAGGAATTGGGATCTTGTCGAAGCCTATTTTAATTTGAGGCATTTATTATTGCTCCTCCCATGTAAGCGAAGCACTTACGTCTATAATAGAATTTGCACTATTTGTTGCATTAGCAAATGTTGCTAGGTATAGTGTTTCAATTTTATCTGTAAGTGGATAACTTATGTACTCCTTATTATAATCAAAGTATGTTAAAAGATCAAACTCTTCTGCACCCGGTGCAATATAGTAACTTGCTAAACTTGTGCCTGATCTTGGAATTGGCGCTTGCGCCCTTAGTGCAACTTCTACAGAACTTAAACGTTCTTTTTCAAAAGTTGTTTCATCTGCTGTTAGTGAATTACCTTCGGAATCAAATACTCCTTCTTTTAAGAAAGGACTACTTGCTGCAATTACAAGTGTACCGTTATACGTGTCTGTAGGATAGAAATAATACAAGTCATTGCTTTTCTCTAGTCTTCCTAGTACACTTATAAGTGTTTCGGAGCCATTCAAACTTGCACGGAAGTAGCCGTATGTGAAGTCGCCATTTTGAGCAAGATAATCTGTATCTGTTGACGATAATAAGTATTGACTATTTAGATTAACTTCTGCGTTAATTGCAAAACTTCCTGATGTTCCTGTAGTTGTTTGGAACGTTGGAGTTTTAACTAATGTCATTTTAGCATTAGCAGAACCATCAGCACCAGCACTTAAACGTGTTGGATATACCTGTACTCTGTTTCTAACGTCATCACCATTACCTGATGTAATATTGTCTTTAGTTTTTAAACCGTATAGTAGTGCAGGTCTGTCAACAATTATACTAAGTGTTGATACAGCACTTACTGGCTTATTAAGATATAAGTCGTTGCCATCTACCCAAATAACTTTAACATTTTGATCCTGTGAGTTACCTGTAATAACTCTAGAGTTCATATAGAATGTACTTGCCGCAGGAGCATCTCTGCCTGTTGTGTCTGGGTCTAAGTTAGTTATTGATACTATAGGCGTAACTGGATCTGTTGCATTAGTTGAATCAACACCTAATTTATATCTTGATCCATATACATCTGTAGGAGTTTCACTACTATGGTTAAACAGTCTTACTGTACCTCTGTCACCACCGTCAATATAGTATGAAGCACCGTACTTAACAAGGCTTTCTGAATAACTACCATATGGGTTTTGTAATCTGTTTGCGTTTGGAACACCAAAGCGTGATTCACTGCCGCCGCCGTATACTAGATATGTAATTGGAAGTGTAGCATTACCTAATGAAGATATTTTTAACTGGTTTGAACAACGTAAATGGTGTACACGTACCCAACGTGCATCTCCGTTATCTACTGGAACATATGCTAAGAACAATGCACCAACAGCACCATACCAACTAAATTCAACTTTAAGCATAGTAACCTTACTAAAGTCCATATCCCATACACTTGTCTGTGATAACTGTAAGTTGTTTTCAGTATACGGTGCACCTGCTTTATTGTCAAGAACATTATCGCTATATACTGCTCCTCTAGTTTCGCCGTCTAAACTATCTCCTGAGAATCTACTACGTGGAACACGATACTCGTATACGCTATAGAATTGCGGATCAACCATGTCACGTACCCAAGTTTTATACTTGTAGTTTAGTTCATCAATTTGTTGTCTCATGCTTGCTGCATCTACACTAGTGTCAATTGCTGTATCAATATAACCTACTGCTTTATCAACTTGCTCTAACGGTAATACATTTGAGCTAGAATATAAGTATGGGAACATACCATCCTGCACCTTACGTGCATCTACAGGCCAATCACTTGGGTGTCCTGCATCATTATATGTTGTTGGAAACTTAAATGGTACAACTGTTTGAATAAAACATTGTGTTCCTACATCGGTTAATGCAATAGGTGTTCTACTTTCTGGTACTTGAAAATTAAATTCATCAAAGTCTGCTACTGCTGGATCTACCAATTGTATTATATTACTCTTAGGACCTTCAACATTTACTACGAAATACATTTTTCCGTCTACAAGATCTGTACTATCACCGTAATATACGACATACTGGCCGATGGTACAACTGCTACCTATAATACCAATTGAGTCTGTATCTACATCAATATGTGATTTGTATTTGGTTTGTGGACGTAGTAGTGATGGATCATAGACAGCACCGTGTGTCATAATCAACCCGTCACGTAAAATAAGTAAATCACCAAACTGCCCTGCATCACCGTATTCAATTGATCCTGCAAATTTAGTAGTAAAGTTTCCAATAACAATATCAGCAAGGTCTTCTAATTTTTCAATTTGTGATGTTGTTAATGCAAAACGTGTTGCTACACTATCAATGTTTACTGTGCTTGCATCTGTTCTAGTAACAGTAACCTGACTAGAATCAGTAAGTAAACTTTTCAAAAATTGGTGTCTAGCAACTTCTGCAATAACTCCGCTGTTTGTTTGTGAAAATACTTTTAGTGTATCGCCAGCGTAATACTTGTATGCTTGATATGCTGTTGCTGCGTTACCGCCATACTGTAAGTCACTTGCATATGCTTCAACTACATAACGTACATCTCTAGCACACTTGTACTTAAGAACATCTAAGTCATATACACTTGAATCATATGATAAACTTTGACTTACTAAGTAACCTAAATATTTGTCGTATGTACTAAAGATTGTATCTAGTTTAGGACGTTGTCCATATGATGCTGCCGCAACTTGTGCATTGCTTATAAGACCAGTAGTTGTATTATCTGGTCCTGGCTGTGGAGGATACTTGCTTGCTGGTGTGCCATTTGCTGTAACTGCTTGAATTTGATAAGCTGAAATAACACCTAGTTTTGTCCTAGCTGCTGTTTCATTTATATCATAAAGTTTTTGACGTAGTATATTACGGAAGTAATAGTGTGTTTCGCCTTCTCTTTCTGCGCTTAAAAGTAATCCTGTGTTATATGTAGTTGCATTTGCTACTGTGTGACCATCGCCACCCCATTTTAAATCATTAACATATGCATCCAATGCAAATCCTAAATCTCTAATACATTTTAGATCATCACCTGTAAATGTAACAGTTACTACACCATCAATTAATGCTGTTTTGCCAGCTAACATAGCAGTTGAACCAGTTTTTAATACTGCATCACTCTGCCATGCATAATCTGGAACTGTGCGTAGTGCTGGTAAAACATCAGCACCAGTTGTTCTATTAAGTATGTCGCCTTCTTGTATTACATCTTTAATAATAGTTGCAAGTGCTACTGCTGCATCTGAATCACTTGTAGACGCTGCTCCTGCTGTAGTATTTTGTGTTTCAGTATTACCTGTTTGTTTTGTAATTGCTACGTCTTTCATAATATCATCAATGATACTAATTAAATGAGTGTAACCTGCTACTGTTGAAGTTAGGAATGGACCTGTTTGATCACTCTTGCTAAATCCATCGTATGAGAAAAATCTAGCTGCATCGTGTGTGGCACTGTTGCCGCCGTACAGCATGTCAAAACAAATTGCATTTAGTACAAATAGTACGTCTCGTGTACATTTAAATACATTGTGTGTAGAACTTGGATACTGTGTTGCTACAAATTCGTTAACGTCTGCTGCAATAAAGTCTCTGTTATTTACAATCTGATCTTTTAGTGCAATTACACTTGCAGATGCAGTTGAAGGGTTAGTAAATGTAACTGCTTTTAAAAATGCAATCTGTTCAGTTTGCGTTGCACTTGCATAATCAACCCTAGTAGCACTGTCTACAGCAATTGAGTTAAACGTATTAAAGTAAGTATCTACTGCTGTATCAGAACTTCCAGTTACGCCAGCTAGTGCTTTAATTGCTGTTTCTAAACCGTCAATTGCTGCTGTAACTGTTCCGGATAGTGGATATTCATTTGAATTAGCTTCTGCTAATGCTTGGAATGTTGCACCGTAGTTTGTACCTAAAGAACTATCAAACGCAACACTGTCTAAGAAATAACCTAAGTCTCTTTTACACTTTACACTTGAGTTACTTAATACTGCTGATTCTACTATTTCTTTACTATTAAGTGTTAGGTAGTTAGTTGCTGTTGGAAACGCATTAAAACTGTCAGCAGTTACGTATTTGTTTGTACCTGCTGTATCACTTGCTGGTGGCTTACCTGCTAGTGCATGATCCTCTAATTGTTCGCCCGCTGCTGTACCAAATTGTAATGGATTATATCTTAAAATAGACTGTGTACGTCTTACAACTGAAAACTGGTCACCCTGTGAAGTATCTCTTGTTTCCCAATAGTATCCATCAAACTTATCAAAAATACCATACTTACGATTAGGTGGATTTAGTATTGGATCTCGTTGTGACGAAGCATTTTTAACATCTCCTACATAACTTGTACTCTTAATACCAAATGTAGCAGCAGACACACGTCCTGGCTGATAACGGAAAAAACGCTTGGAAGTTAGAATTGATGTTTCATCAGCAGGAGCAGTAACCAACGCACCTGATTCTTCTGGCAAGTGCCTAATACCCCAACCTTGTAATCCACCTACGCCACTATACCAATTAAACGTGTTTGGTAAAGCACTGTATTCTGCAGGCTCACTTGACCACTCGCTTGGGTTAACATCGTATGTGTTAACGTCAGCAAAAATACCTAGTGCAACTTCTGATCTCGGAATACCAAGTAACGAAAGTGCAACCTCTGATTGTATTTTATTTTGTTCTACTACAGGTATTGCAGTTTGGTCTGTTGCAACAACAACTGGAATACTTTTTGCTGCAGGCTGTGCTCCGGGTGTTACCGGTGTTGTTCTACCTACGTTAACAACTGATGCATTATTGTTTATATTTGTTAAACTACTCATTAGTTAATTTTCCCTTTGGTTACTACGAAATTATTTTGTAGTGCTATGCTACCACCAACTCCAGTTGGTTCTTGCACATCACCAATTATACTTCCAAAATCTATTCCAACTGTATTGTTCTGTGTATTTATTGCAGTGATAGTACCATTGACCCCACTTATTGATGGAGTAGTCTGATGTCCTACAAGTCTTATAATATCACCTAATGTAAGTCCTGTTGTGCTAGATACTGTTACTGTATAATCGCCGCCTGGTGCTTGAACTCCAGCGCCTATAATTGTGTTTTGTGGTACATACTCTGTATGTACAATTCTATAAACTAAGCCTTGCGAATTAGGATTAGCTGCAAATAAAGTTGCGTAATTGGCTCGTTGTAATAAATCGTTTACATTTGACTGTTGTATTCTAAATCTAAAATTACCTTCTTCTAAATCTTCAGTACTATGTGTAAATTGAATATACGGATTTGCTGATAATGTATTTGAATAATCTGTATCTAATTCTTCTACATTGTTTGTTTTTACAAGTTCGTTTATGATTGGTGTTAGCACACCTTGGTTTGCAGTAAAATCAAATAATTCACCACTTTCTTGATATGTGTAGTTCGGACTATTAAAGTCAACATTTGCTTCAATTTGAATATTAACACTGTCATACTCTGAGTTGAATACATCTGGATTTTGTAAAAATTCATTAGCAGGTCCTAACAACACATTAGGTGAAAGAACAATTTTAGTAGCACCGTATGCAAATAATCCTGCACCACAGTTATCAATTACGTTAGGCGTAACAATACCTTTTGAAACAGCATCAACATAAACAGCATCAGCATAATTTCTAAATGTATTATGTGCAATCTTTACACTTCTTGCTTCAGATGCATATAATGGACTATAATCATAAGAGTATGTTAATCCGCCATTTGTAATTTCACAATTTAATACTGTAAGATTTTCACTAAACACATCATCATACGCATAAATGCCGCCGCCTACAACCTTATCTAATTCAACATTTTCAATTAGTATATCGTTACCAAATATTCTAATTGCATAATTTAAGTAAGGTGATGTTGTATCTTGTGCAAGGTATTGGTTTACATGGCTACCGTCTAGTCTTAGATTTTTTACACTAATATTTTCTTGTGTAGTATATGTTTCAGTATCTACAGTAATCATAGCATTTGAGCCTGTTGCAGTATTAGTTGACCAGTACTGTTTTCGTACTCTTGTTTGATCACCTTGTCCTGATAATGTAAATCCTGATGGAATAGATAATTGTTTAATAAAGTATGTTCTATTTTCTAAAGTAAAGCTATTTCTATTTTGTGATTTTGCTTGATCTATTTTTGTTTGAATAAGAATAGTATCGTCAATCACAATCGTATTAGTTGCTTCTCCAAAGAAACTTTCAGTTGTTTCTATTCTGTTATTAACTAAATCAATAACATCTATTTCAGTATCAAACCAACCTAATTTACTTGATGTCGGAGCAGTAAGTGGCATATGTACTATTCCGCTTGCTTCATTGAAAGTATTACCTGATGTTTTATCACTCCAGTCAACTAAATCAAAATCATAATAATCTGTATATGAAATACTAGATAATGCTGTTGATAATTCTTTTGGACCTAAAACTTTTATTAAACTAAAGTTTGCTTCTGCCCCAATTTTTCTGTATAGTAATATTCCGTGATTTGTACTTTGACGTGCAAGCACTAGCTGTATGTTACTGCTGTTATTAAATGTCAATAATCCAGCTTGCTCAATTTCTACAGTTGCAGGCCCAACACTTTCACTTACTTTGCCTGTAGTAAAATCAAATTGTGCTACACGATAACTAAACGTAACTTCGTCTCCGCTACCGTCGGGCGTTGTAAAACCTACTGCACTAGCAGAAACACCCATGTTTAAACTAGTTTGATCTGTATCATCAGCACTTGCACCAAATACTCTTATTTTTTGTCCTACTTTAAAGAAAGGCATATCTGCAGATGGTACTGTTAAACTATTAGTTAGTGTACCAGTAGCTGCTGTAGATTCAACTACTGCACTAGTATCAAATGTTTCGTCAACGTCGATACTACCACTAACAACTAAGTTTCCTCTAATACTTACGCCACCGTCTACGCTCAACGCACCAGTATCAAAGTCTAGTGCCGCCTGTGTGCTGCGGATTTTAAGTCTTACATTTTGGTTAAAGTCTAGTAAATTAGACGTTAGTGTAGCACTTTCTTGAGAGTTGGTATAAAAATATAATTTATCATCTGATGCACCAGGAGTGCTTTCAGCTTTAATATACGATAATCCGTCAACACTGCGTACACCGCCTAAACTACCCCAGTTTGATCCATCGTACCCTTCAAAAATACCTATTTCAGTATTAAGACGTAATGCACCTGCGGTGTTAGGATTTCTTTGTGCAGTTGTACCCGCTGGCACAACAATAGCATTAGTCCCAGTAACTTGTAAATATCCATTACCGTTTGGACTAATTGAAATATTAGTATTATCTAATGTTGTGCTTAACTGTGTACCACTAAATGTAAGGTTTTCTATAGTGTCAATATTTACAAATGTATACTGGCCGTTGCCGTCAGTAGTTAAAAAATGATTGTTGCTGCCTTCAGCAATTCCTAAGTCAGTTAATGTTGCAGGAATACTAGGTTTGTCTGTTAAGCTGTCATAACTAGTAACTCCGCCTGACGGTAAGTCTAAATATTCAAAGTCTCCGTTTGCATCTACAGTAAGGTATTGTCCAGCTGCTGGATCTTGTCCATTGTCTTTTAGTTTAACAGGAGTAATAAAATCATCGTCAATTTGATTAAGACCAATTTCACCAGATAATCCAAAGAAGTTAGTAGCGCCGCCACCACCTGCACCAGTTCCAGCATCAACAAATTGTAAGTTACCGGCGCCATCTGTAGCAAGAACTTGTCCAATAGTTCCTTCTTCTACATTTAGTTCAGTAACACTAATAGAGTTAGCATTAATTACTGCTGCACTAGCAGTGCCGCTTAATGCACCCCCTAATGCAGGGTTTTGAGTTGGAATGTCTTGGAATGTAACTAATCCTAAACCGTTTGTAATTAGTATCTGCCCATCTGTTCCATCTGTTACTAAATCAGTTATAGATGTTGGAATAGTTGGAGTGTCGGTTAATTCTGTATAACTACCAGTAAAATCAGTATTGTTAATAATAAATCTAGATGCTTGCACATAGCCTACAGCAGATATATTTAGAGCATTTACAATACTACTATTTGTTAAAATCAGGTTATCACCGTCCGGCAATTCCTTAAATTTATTGCCGTCTGAAGTATCTACTACTAGTGGAAATCTATTTGCCATGTGCGTCTAATCCTATATTAATGTATTTATCGCTTCCTAGGTATACCCTTTGGAGCTCCGTTAATTTTAATTCCAAGTCGTGGCCCACGGTTATAGACCACGACAGTTCTTTTACCATCTGTATCACTAGCATGTTTTCCTTTAGGTTTAGCTTTTGCCATTATGCTTTTCCTACTACTACTTCGATAATACCTTTTATATTATCATTATTAGTTTCTAAACTCTTACCAATAACAGTACCTACACTTGGTGTATTATTTACTACTGCAAAACCTGCTGTTGCACTTGTAACTAGTATATCACCTTTTTGTACAGGACCAATTACTTTACAAGGAACACGCCCTGCAAGTGCTATTGCAGCAACATTGTCACCTTGTTGATGTGAGTTCATTAAGTATGCTGGATTTGTAGAAACAACACCTGCTACTCTGTGATCACCTTTGGTATTAGTTACAGTAACTTCAGCATCACCGCCAAATACTACAACAGTACCTGGTTCATATGCTTGGTCACCGACATAGTTTTCTGCCAAGTCAGCATACTGTGCTTGAGCTGCTGTACCAGTAAACGTTGCAGCATGTACAGTGTCAAATGGATTAGTTGTGCTACCAATATCACCTGTTAAAGGAGTACCGCCTGAGTCATTACCTAGCGTAATACTTCCTCCAACTTCTAGTGTACCAGTTGATGTAATAGCACCTACATCTAATGTACCTACTGTTGAAATATTACCACTAGCTTCTATAACTTTGAATTTTTCAACCGCAGCACTATTAATTACAAAGTCTCCGTCTATTGTAAGATTTTCACCTACACTAAGACTTTCACCAATAGCAACTTCGCCTGCTGCATCAATATCGTGTATATACAAATGCTTGTATCCAAAGTCAGTACTACCAATATCAAATCCAGCAGTACCGGCGTTGCCGTCAATACTAGGTGTTATTGCTGTAGCACTAAATTTAGCAGGTATATCGTTATTTGTTGCACCAGGAACTACTATAGCAACTTCGCCTGCTTCTGTTAGTCCGCTGCCTGCACCTAATGATATTCCTGTTGTCTGCGCTTCTTTAGCATCAGCATCTTCAATGAATTTTGTATACATCCATCCAGCAGCAACAAATTTACTATTACTAGCTTGAGCAGCTTGAAGTACTGATTGATCAAAAGCATCTGGTAATCCGTCAGCATCACCGTCTGGATCTGTTAAGCCGCCGATATTAATATTGCCTGCAAAGAATGTGTCAGGCGAGCCTGATCCTGAACTAGTAAGTATTATACCACCAGCACCGTTACCATATGTAGTTACACCACCTGCACTTTCACTAATAACAACATTGTCAGCTAATTTAAATCCGGAGTTACTTGCTGTTATAATACCAGTACCGTCAGTTTTAACTATGCTAGACTTACCGCCTGCTGTTGAAATATTAATAACTTCGTAATTTGCTCCATCAACAAGGTCATCTGCATCTCCATCTGTTCTTACTACTGCACCTGAACTTTCATATTGATTAAACTCTGTGACTTGAACCGGATCAAAGTTAATACCAAGAAGATCTTTGTGTAGTATTGCGCCACCATCGTCAGCTACAGTTTCAAATGTTACTGCTGTAGTTGTAGCTGTAGCCTCCGATGAATTACCTATAACAGTTTTAGAAGCTATTTCCTGTATTTCACCTAAACTAATGCCGTTGTCTTTGACACCTACCCATCCATCAGTTATTTCAAAATTTCCACTATCAAAACTTGCTAAGCCGCTACGAGCCTGCAGATCCGCGGCGCTTCCTGTAGGCGCAGCAGTCTCAGCAGTTGCAAGTTGCATACTTAATTTGCTTTGTAGTATAGCTGCATCTGGTGCAACATCTTGGTTAACAATAACTTCGTCATTAATCTGCATGTTGTAGTATGCAGTAGGATCATCAGGTACGTTTGGATCCTGTGATGTTGTATTTTGTCTACGTATGTAAAGTCCAATATCACTTACAGGCTCTGTGCCTCCGCTTCCATCATCAACAAACGGATCTTCTTGTATGTTAATAATTTCATCAAACGGTCCATTAATAGCATCTGCTGCTCCACCTGGTGTTCCAGGATTGCTAATTGCATAACTAGGTTGACCGTTACTATCCGTTGTAACTACAACTGTAGCAGTTGCAGTGTATATTGCAACACCGGCAAACGTAGGACTAGAATCAACACCGCCAGTACCTATGTTATCAACATATTTGTTTACTTCTTGTCCGCCATTAAATGCTGTAGCAGTTGGGAAGTATGTGATTTGTAATGTAGATCCAAATGTTCTATCGTAATAAGATGTTTCACCAATAATTGTACCGTAAATTTCACTAGCATTACTGTTACATAATACACGACCTACATCAAAGTTATTTCCTGCTGCTGACTGACTGTTAATTAATAATACCTTTGTACCTGTATATCCTAGTATGTGTCCACGATCCGGAGCACTAACTACAGTATCACGCATATTTTTGAATTTGTTAAAGTATTCAGTTTTACCGTCAACATAGTCTCTATTAACAGCAACACTGCCGTCGTTATCGCTTAAATTAATATTAGCAATATTAGCAATTGTATTGTTGTTTGCGTTTAAATCGCCAGTTAACGGAACACTACCGTTCTGTGCTAGAATCTTTGGACCAATACTATTTGTAACAGGAGCACCTGCTTGATCAAATCCTAATCTTCTGTTTACATATCCACGTACAGCACTTTCTGTAGGTACTGTATCAATAGCATTATCGCTCATTGCTGTATCTGTACTAAATTCTGTTACAACAACGCCACGTTTGAATCCAATACCGTCTACATCTGACAATGCAATACTTGCTGCAAATGTAACTGTACCTGTACCTTGATCAACTGTAAAGAATCTACCAACACGGAAGAAACCATCTTGGTCAGTTGTTACATAAAATACTCTACCCTTTGTACGTTCTTGTACTTCGTTTGCTTGATTAGCTTCTTGCGCCGGAAAGCCAAGTAGTACATTTGGATAGTTAGTTTGGTTAAAGCTACCTGTACCAACGTCGAGCATATCATGCCCTGTTGCACGACAGGTTGAAATATTAATTGTAATCTTAGCTGGTGCTGAATCTTGTAAGCCTGCTCTAAGTATTATAGTCTGGTTTGCACCTGTTGTAATAGGTTCTGAAATACCGTCGCCTGCTTGTGCAGTTAAGTTAGTTTCTCTGTGATCTTGTTTAGTAGGTACAATGTTTACTGCTGAAACTATATCAGCTAATACTGTATAACTACCGCCATCATCATAACTTATTTCTAAAGCACCTGTGTTATTGAAGTCAACTTCGCTCCAATCAAACAATTTAATTTCACTATCAGCAAGTGATTTATATTTTACTTTACCATTTGCTCCAGTGTTACCTACTTGACGGACTATAGCGTTTACAAGAGTTGCACCATCTAATGCTAAACGATCAAACTGTGCGTTGCCATTAAGAGTAAGTGTAACTTCTTTAATTTCTTTTAGATCAACAACAGCAAAAGAATTTGTTTCTCCAAAAATTTCAGTTGCTACATAATCAGTTTGTGCATTTCTAAACACATATTCTCTGTAGTTATAAATGTAATGCTTTTTACCTCTCCAACTAACTACTTTTGGTAATTCAGCTGAATATTCTAATGTATCGCCTTCTGGATCAGTAACAATATTTCCGTTTTCGTCAAAGAATTCCGGACGGTATGTTATATTTGTATCTAAGTTATTATTCAATCTCCAAATATCATTATACTCTGGAAGTATATCAATAGCAATAGTAGATTCACCAGCATTAGCACCTAACTGTGACGCACTACCTGGGTCAGTAGCAGTAATAATGCCGCTTCCGTTGATATAATAATTTTGCGCTGTTTCGTCTACAAACAATCTTACATAATCATACGTAGCATCAAAGCCAGTTAATGTTTCGTCTATGTCTAAATTATCTCCAGCAGCATTAGCTTTACCAAAACTTATAGATCTATAAGTGTCTTTCGGATCATCTTGGAAGTTAACTGCTGTACTAGGACGTATAGTAAGATTATTCACATCATTTGCTTTATCAAATAAGTGTGCTTGGTTATTTCGTATAGTTAATGGCTGATCCAGCGGAACTGTTTGTAACAATCCGTCATTATCAAACTCATCGTTACTAGTACTAAAGTTTAATTTGTAAACTTGTCCATCAACTAATGGAGTAGTTGCTGTAGTTGCAGGGTTACCAGAAATTTCTAATCTTCTAATTGATCCTGTTTGTAAATTAAGTACATCTCTCTCTATCGAAATACCTACTTCAGTAATAGTAACTGTTGCATCATTTGCTGGAGATGTTCCTCCTAGTGTAGTACCATAGATTAAGAACTGATCGCCAACTTTATAATGATCGCCAAATTCGTCATTTAGCATAGTTACAGTATATTGGCCGCTATTTTTTCTAATCTTACCAACTGCAATCTGTGCATGTGTACTAGATACAAATGGATAACTTTCGTCATTATCAGTAATAGCAACTCCGTCAACTGCAACGTCTTGTACTCTTGGTTGGTATATTGCATATCCAGGTTCACCAGTTATTGCATCTGCACCTACGTATGTATATGATTGGCCGGCTACATCAACTGTGCTACTTGAGCCTGCTTTATCTGCACCGTCGTCAAAGTCTACATCGTAACCGTCAATTACTATACCTTGTAGTCTTTGAACATTTGATACTTCGTATCTTGCTAGTGTAAAATTAGGTGTTTGTGTGCCACCTAGTGTATCGTTGTGATAGTAATCAAGTTCGCCTTTATTGTTTGGTACTTCTTCTATATTATAAACATGCAAACTTAATTGAGTTTCTAGGTTATTATATCCTGTAGTATCAATTTCTCCAAAATTAGCACCTGTTGCTGCGCCGCCATTGAGAATACCGCTACCTTGGTTGTATGTTCCAGAAACACCTGTTAAGAAAATCTTTAGTGCATTACTTGAACTATATGCAACTGTACCAGTTCCGTCACCTGTTGAACCTGTTATAATATCACCTGCTGTAACACTAATAGGTGTTGTCGGTGTAATCACTATATCAGCACTAAATGTAAGTGCAGGTTGCGTCATGTCACCTACTAATTGTACACTATCGGGTACTTCGTTTGGATCAGATCCTACTGCTGCTAGACCATACTGGCCATTACAAGTAGATCCGTTCAGTGATCTAATTTGTCCACCGTTACCTGCAAAATAACCTGTCCAACAGTAGTATGTAAACATACTAACCATTTCAGACAGTCCGCCATTAATAGTAACAAGGCCGTAACCTAAATCGTTAATCTGCGTAAAGTCGTTACCTAACTGTGATCTGTTACCAGCTGTTTGTAATGTAATATCTTTATACGTTGCTAATGGAAGTACTGTTTCGTCCCATCCAATAAACGTACCATTTATATCTTTCAATCCGCTGGTTGCTTTATCTAATATAAGTTTAGCACTAGGTTGGTTACCAGTTGGTTCGTAATCAAAAATATCATTAACTTGGAAGCGTGTACCGTTTATATAAAATGGTGCAGGCATCTGAGGTTTACGTTCTGATAGCGCACTAAGTTGCTCGCCTCTTACAGAAAGTATTTGTGTATTAGCTTGGTCATCAATATTTGTAACTTCTAATGGTGTATTAGCTGTGAATGCATCAACAAGCATACCACCTCTAAATGCTTGTCTATTTAATGATTGTGAAAAACTTGAACCTGTTTGTATGTACGGTGACTTTGTAAGTATTTGTCCTTCTGGATCAAGCACACACATAAATCCACCGTGTCCTTGGACACTCATATTACGCAAGATAGTTGCATCATTCATTAAGAATACGTCAACATCACTAGATCGTTTAGCTGGGTTATAATTTGAATTATCTAAACAAGGATATTGTAATAGTTCAATAATTTTTATTAGTAAAGGATCCTGCTGACCTGTTGCAACTACTGGAGCAATTAATGGTGAATCAGCTGCTGCTGTAAAACTTGAATTGAAGTATTGCGTATCTGCTGTAACGCCAACAAAACTATCAACTGCTGTTGCTCTTTGATATGGTGTATTAACTACAATATCTAAAAGCATGTTTCTAATGTTAGCAAGTAGCTGATTATAAATTATACGCTCGCCGCTGTGTACTGCGCCAGGTTTAATATCAAAGAATAACTCACCTTGTTCGTTAAGTAAGTTGTCAAGTCCGCCTGCTCTTAAATCTGCTGCAATGCTGTCTACTATTCTACTGATAGTTCTTCTATACCTGTCTTTAGTAGCAGGTTGTACAACTCCGCCGGACGTAATATTAACATAATCAATATTTGGTTGATTAGGTGGAGTTAGTGATAGATCGCCTTCTGCTTGCTCTTCAATAAATGCAATTGTTTCGTCTATTATAAATCCACGGTTCTTTTCAATAAGATTAGCTGCGTCTGTAAACCCGCCCGGATTGTATTGTCTATAATCAAGTAATCCGCTGTTAAATACATCTTTTCTTCTTAGTGGATCAACTAGGTAATGTCTTCCAAAAAATCCAGTTGGTTCATCAACACCCGGCGTTAGATCTAATAATGGATCGTAATATGGTGTGCCTGATGTTGGGAGGTTAGGATCTGCAATACCAGTAACACTAGTACTATTACTACCCGTAAGCCCATCAAATACTCTATCTCTATAAAAATAAGTACCTGACCATACAGATGTTGATACTGTTTGTTTAGGCCTAATTAATACTCGTCTAAATTCGTCACCTACTAATGATGTTTGTGCAGGTACTCTTATTGGATAGTCTTCATAGTAAGTACCAGTTTCAATTCTAATAGTAATTTGTTTTGCTGCAACTAGGTTTCCAAACTCTAAATTTTCGCCTGCTTCGAACTCAATTGGTTCTAACAATTCTAGCTGAGTTACATCATCTGCACCACCATCTCCTCCCGGAGTATATGTAATAATTCTACCTAATGCACCAGAAGATTTACCTCTAATAACTTTACCAACTCTTAGATCTCTGTTAGCTTCAATACCTTGTGCTACTGAATCTCTATCAGCATTTGTAAATGTTAAACTTACACGATCACCTGGCACTACCTGTCCTGTAGTAAATACACCATTTTTAAGAATATTAATTTGGAATTGTAATGATCCGTTATCGCCAGCAATACTTGCTTGGTCACCATCATCAACAAGAGGTGTCTGTGTGTTACTAACTTGTCGGTATATTGATTGTAAGTTAGCAAATAAATCACTTACATTATAAGCACTACCTGTACCTGTGGTTGCTGCTACCGCAGTAAATCTGTCACCAACACTATAAACAACACCAGTTGTTCCTGCTGCTGTGTTCCACGATGCTTGATCAGTATTTCCTAAATCGTTAATTTGGTACGTTACATCTGTAACCAGTGCTGTTGCAGCCACTGCTGTAGGATTAGAAAGAACAGAACTTGTTATAGTACGCATAGTATCTAACAAAGTTATCCATACGTCTTTTTCTAAACCAGCTTGTGATAATTCATACTCGTCTTTAAAATATTCTACACCAACTCTGTACGATAGTGTATTTGCAGATGATCCTGTTATGTGATCTAAAATAGATGCATTTAAATTTCTAGATAAAAGAAGTTCTAATCGTCTTTCTTCAATAACACGCCCGGTCCAGTTAACTTCAATGCTTTGTAGATTAGACTCTGCTTTGCTACTAATCGCATCGTTCATCCATGCTAGTGTTTCTGCAATAATAAAATCTCTGTTTGTATCAATTAAGGATTTTGCATTTGCTCTACTACCTAATGTGCCCAAAAACGTTTGATCTGAAACTTGACTTAATAAAATATCATTAGTTCCGTCTTCTTGTGGACGCTCAATAATGATATCTTGCATATACGGACCTGGTTCAAATCCACTAGATATATTTAATTCTTCAGCACGTCGACATGCTTCGCCAACAGTTTTATATGCATATGCAAGTGACGATCCTTGTTTACCTCTTGGAGCAAGACTTTGATCATCATCACCAACACTACTTACAAATATATTAGCACTAGATTCAGTTGACTGACTATCTACATATAGTTTTGAGACTGCTTGTAAATCTGTTAGACCATTTGGGTTTCCAGCACCAGCAAGGTCACCTGGATGATCTTGCAAGTAAAGTGGACCGTCCATAATATCGCCTTGACGACGAACAACACTTTCTCTAGGCATAACTTGTTGACGAGTAAAGAATCCTTCTAGAGTTTCGTCATATCCGCTATCCCATATTTGTAATAGTTTATCTTGTGCAACACTGTCAATAGCAGGCGGTGCAAAGCTACCGTTTACTTCAACTAGTTTAAGTCTAGCTTTTTCTCTATCAGACTCTGTAATAACCTCAGTTATTTGACCAGTACCTGAACCTAGAGCCACTGCTACAAAAACATCACCTACTTCGTAAACAAGATCGGTAGTGCCTGCTATAGTATTCCATATTGCTTGTGTAGTTGTACCAAATTTTTCTAGTCTATATGTCTTACCTACAATAAGATTAACCGGGGTAACTTTAGGACCAGCATCAATAATATCGCCTAGTAATGATTGTTCTTTTGTAAGAAATAATCCTATTTCGTTAGAGTTTCTTACATTAATATAGACTGTTCTTTCTGTTACTAATGGAATAGTAGTTGCATACAATTCGCCAGCTGCGTCATAAAGTTCTACAGGGTCACCGTCATCATCAACTTGTGTAGATGCATAGTTAATTTCTGCACCTGTTGTTGGATCATCAATAGTAAAGTTCCAGTTCAAACCTGGATTAGTAGGATCAAGTTTTAAAGTAAATTCAGCACCGTTTGAACCAGATGTAAATCCGTGATTTGGTATTAGTAAGTACCCTCCACTAGTAACTGTAAAAGTTTTCTTTAGTGTATCAGCACTTGTACGTTCGTCTGGAACAAGAAGATCTTCGCCTGGCAATTGACGAGGTAGATATCTTTTATCAGCAAACTTTTTATCAATGACTAAATCGTCAACAGTAAATGTAGTGTTATGTGTTGTATTAAATCCATCAATGTCTTGCTGTGATGTACCAATATTTGCAATTGCTACAGTACCAGCATTTAATGGACCACCAAGTGATGGTTTAGAATCTTGAATAACTTGTATGTTATCTGTTGATAATATTATCAACCCATCTTCAGATACTTTAACACTAATTGTATTATCTGCTGCACTATTTGGATCATCTTCGTTTGATGCAAGTCTGCGTACTTCGATGCCTGTACCGTCTTGTTTAACAATAGGAAGGTATGCATACTGGTTGTCACCTTGATATGGATCTAAACTGTCTGGAGTATCACCAAGTAGTGTAAAAGTGATTTGTCCTCCTTTACCTACTACCGCATATATTTCTTGAAAGTTTTCGTTTACTTTGCGAAACGACTCGCGAATACTATCGCCTGTTCCGTCATTACCTTCAACGCCAATATCTACTTGTTGTCTTGCCATAATTTGCTCCGATTAAAATTGTGGAATAGTGTCCATATTAAAGTTTATACTAACACCGCAGCCACATGCTGACTGTGCATTAGGATTTTTTATCTCAAATTGCTGTCCGATAATAGATTTAACATAATCTATTTCAGATCCTGATAGGAAAACTAGTGCATACGATCGAACAACAAACATTCCCATATCACATTCAACTGCAAAGTCGTCTGCTGATATTTCATCTGCTTGTGCTGTTCCCCATTCGTATTCAAACCCAGCACACCCGCCGCCTTTAACATCTAGCGTAATAGCGTAACAATCGTGCTGTTTACATAAATTACTTACTTGCACGTTTGCCGCAGGTGTTACAGTGATTAAACCCATTGATTTTCCTTTTACTAATGATATTTATCCGATGATTTTATAATCTTAATGTAAATATAGTTATGTTTATAAAAGAATATTTAGAGCGGAAACGATACGAACGTGCCAGCAAGCTAGGGGCTGTACATGCATATTATAGAGATGTAACTATGGTTGTACTACGATGTGATAGTTGTAATAACGAATTTGAAAGGCCGCGGGGATCAATGGATCCTAAGCGCCTAAATAATAATTATTTTCATGTATGTAAAAATTGTGATGCAAAGAAATTTGCACAAAAAAAGGGAGTCGAACGCAAACAAGTATGGAACATGTCTGCTAGTTCTGATCTCCCTATTGGTAAATTATGATGTATAGCTTGCGTTAACGTAACAACAGCTAGGACCTTCTTCTGAGTCTAGTCCTTCTTTTGCATGTTCAAATACAGTTTTGCACCAATCGTCTCTATCATAAGGACTTACAATATCAACAATTGAAATTGATTGATTGGTTTCATTACAAGTAATTACTACATCATACAAAGGCTTTGATACTTCGCCAACTGTTCTAGAGTTTTCAGATTGTGAAGAAGTTAATGTATATGCTCTACCACTCATTCTTTTTTCCAAATAGTCCATGCACCGTATGCAATAGCGGCATACGCTACTAAACTTGCAATTGGTTTAAAAATTAAAAATGCTACACCTGCGGCAACAAGTACAGCGCCGTCAAGTGTTGTTCTTTCATTTAATCTTGATGTAATCCATTTTTTCATGATAGTTTTTCCCCGTTTCTTCCTGTGTTAGATTCTTTTTTCATGCTTCTAACTGGTTCAGGTGTTTTTGTATTTTTAGCAAACGGTATATATTGTGTTTGTACACGATCTGCTCTTAATCCATTTACTTTATCTAATTTTAAACTTTTTTCTTGGCCCTTCATATCATAATCCTTATAGTTTGCTACTTACAAAAGATTGAAGATCACTATGCGATTTATCTAATCTATTAATCTTTTTGCTTAATACGGTGTTTTCAGTACGTACCTTCCTTAGTTGTTCTTCTAAACTTGCTACATACTTTCTTGTTGCTACTTCAGTCATTGAACCATCTTCGTTTACCATTGCGACATGGTCAACACCTTGTGCTTTTAGGCCGCCTGCTACACGATTAGGGTTCTTATTATTAGTTGTACCAGTAGTCTTCTCTGATCGTCTGCCGTACATTTGGTTCAAGTAACTCATTTTTCTTCTCCGTACTGTATTTATATAATGCAATACTTGCTAAGTTCTTGCATTTGCTCTCGCACATAATATCTGTGTATGGCAAAAAGCTCAATGCCCAGTCATTGACAAGTTGGTTGGGATAGTAATCACTGTGCGCTCGTAGTTTTGCTTTCTTGTAGCCTGACTCTAGTA
>ERZ1047472.440-NODE-440-length-37429-cov-10.607829_pt1 | contig 37429 bp, 38 predicted proteins | sample MGYA00383095_ERZ1047472 | MGnify/ENA primary metagenome ERZ1047472 (study PRJEB29581, sample SAMEA5548365) | metagenome | biome: marine; feature: coastal; material: water | depth 1 m | study: Short-term variability in the microbial, nano- and picoplankton... | reverse complement strand
TAGCAAATGAACAAATATTTTAACGATAAATCATAAGATTTTTAGATTCAAAAATCTCCAATTATTTTAAGTTTGATTTTTCTATGATAGTTGCTCTTATGAAAGAGTTAATTTTCTGAAGTACCTTTGCCCCCCTCTTCCCCCCCCTTTAAGTGATGAAATTTACCCAAATAGATAACTCCGCGATTTCGAAATTAGACTTTGACAATATTGAATTTGGTAAGGTCTTTACTGATTATATGCTCACTTCAGACTTTAATGGAGAAACTTGGAGTGAAATGTCTTTGGAGCCTCTAGCAGATCTAAAAATACATCCTGGTACTTCTGTACTACATTACGGTCAAGCAATTTTTGAAGGGCTGAAGGCATATAAGACAGATGAAGGGAAAGTTAATATCTTCAGATTAAAAGATAATCTTAGTAGGCTGAATAAGTCTGCTGAGCGAATGAAAATGGCTACAATCGATGAGGAGGTAGCTCTTGAGGCCACCAAGACATTTGTAGAAAAGCAGAAGGACTGGATTCCACCTAGGGACAAAGGCTCATTATATATCCGACCGTTTATGATTTCAACAGACAACACATTGCGAGCTTTGGCTAGTGAGTCTTATAAGTTTATGGTTATAGCTTGCCCTGTTGGTTTCTATTACAGCACTCCACTCAATATTTACTTAGAAAAGCGTTTTAGTAGAGCAGCTACAGGCGGTGTGGGTTATGCTAAGGCGGCTGGCAACTATGCCGCATCTTTTTATCCTGCTGAATTGGCTAAAGGAAACGGTTTTGATCAGATATTGTGGACCAATATAAATGATGAATATACGCTAGAGGAGTTAGGCAGTGCTAATTTCTTTTTTGTAAGGAGAGGAGAGCTCTATACACCGACTATGCAAGACAGCATCCTAGATGGCATCACACGTAAATCGGTGATACAACTTGCAAAGCAGTCTGGGATGAAAGTAATTGAGCAGGCTATAAAGGCGGCTGATTTCGAGAAGTATATATCTGCTGGAGAAGTAGAATGCATGTTTGCTACCGGTACTGCAGCAGCTATAACCTATGTGAACGGAGTAAATATAGATGGCAGCCAGTACTCGGTGAAGTCTGATGAATACTCTTCGGTGCAAAACATTGAGAAGTTACTGGACAAATCAAAGTATTTAGAGGATGATACCAATCCTTCTTGGAATGTAGTAATCTGATAGAATAAAATCACTTCGCACATTTTCCCATAATGGGACATTTTTTTCGTTATTCGGATGTTTTTTTTGATTCTTTATTCTTATCTATTTGAAAATGAATGTTTTGTGTTTTGGCACACCTTGTAACGGATACAATAAAGTGTTTTAGGACACCAATGGTTAATAACTTCATCATAAGTAGTAGCTTAGTATTTAATCTTTGAAATTAAAGTCTCAATCGTAAGATTGGGACTTTTTTTATCGTTGTAGTTCTGAATAACTTTGCATCTTGATCAGCATTAGACATACCCTAAAATTATCAATACTCATCGTATTAAAATGTTTATCAATTTCGGGGTTTGCACAGTTATATGCACTTACTTCTCAAGAGTTTATTCTTTACTTTCCTTCAGATAGTTATGATTTGACAGCGAGTCAGAAATCACAGCTAAGTGATAAAATAATAGAAATAGGGGGAACTAATATTAAAGAAATATATGTTGAGGGACATACTGATAGCTTTGCAACAGATCAGTATAATGAGCAGCTGGCTGCAAAAAGAGCGGATGCTGCTGTGACGGTGTTGGCTCAGATTGGTGTTCCTAAAAGATTTATAAAAACAGAAAGCTTTGGCGAGTCTCAGCTTATCTCTACGGAACATAAAAATAATCGTCGAGTACGTGTATTTTTTGTCTATGAAACGGATTTGAAGTCTAAATTAAGTCCTCCTAAATTCATGGTAATCAAAACTGTAGATAAGAGGACGAAAAAGCCGATTCGTGCAAATATTGGATTTGATTACGCCGATCTAGAAATGAAATTTAGCTCAATTGGTAGGAGTGGAGTCTCAGCAGTATTTGACTTGCTAAGTGAACAATTAGAGATAGTAGCATCCTCAGAAGGCTACCTGAGTGCTTATTATAAGGTGCCTCAAGAAGACATTGATGAACCCATAGATACACTCGTGTATACAATTGAACTTCAACGTGTAAAGGTGACGGGAAAGTTTACTTTCGACAATATCTACTTTTTTACGGATAGTGATGAGATTAGACCGGATTCACAGATGGAGTTGTACAAACTTCTAGCTGTACTTAAGAGAAATAAGAGTGCATATATTGAGATACAGGGACATATGAATTATCCAATAGATAGACCTATGAACAGTATTCAGAATAGGTATAATATGGAGCTAAGTTTTAAAAGAGCAAAAGCGATAAATGATTTCTTAGTGACTAGCGGAATAGCTCAGACTCGATTGACATATAAGGGAATGAGCAATACCCGTATGAAATATAAACTCCCTATCACAAGAGCTCAAGAAGATCAGAATAAACGAGTAGAAATCTACACGTTGAAAGAGCTTTAATTATTTAAATCCCATCTGAGATGTAGTCTGAAACTTCTAGGCATCATTGGATAACCTGGAGAACTATAGTACTCATTTCCCATTAATCCTTCTTGTACATGAAAGAATTCCATTCCAAAGCAAAATGTTTTGACCTTGCCATTTAAGTAAATGCTGACAGGTGGATATCCATCAAATGATTCTTCAGAGTTATGCCACTGTCTGGTGAAGGGATTATACCTTGGACTACGAAAAGCAGAAAACCAGTAGGACCGAGCACCTATTTGTACTTTTAGATTTCGCTTGAATAGTGAGAATTTACCGTAGATATTTGCTGACAGACTAGTAGCTGGTCTAGGTAGAACTATTTGGTTTGATGAGTTTTGATAAATTGCATTTATTTCACCTCCTCCAATCTTACCAAAATACTGATACTGTATTTTAGTCATAAGAAGTGAGACTAAATCTTCAGACTGTTTTGCAGTAATGTCTGTATCAAAAAAGACCAGCCCTACTCCGGTTTGAGCTTTGATTTTTCCGGTTAGTTGGTGATTTCCTTCCGTCAAAACGGCGTGACCAAAAACTTGGTTAATGCTTATTTTATTGAAGTTGGATGTCCAGCTTATAGGGGTGCTGTTAAATTGTTGCTGCACGTAGCTAGGTTCCACCAGCTGTGATAACACTCCAAATCCAAGTTTTGTATTTTTAATATTTGTGGTAGCTTCTCCTCTAATATCATAGTCTCCAAGGTTAAAACCGAGTAGGCCTAATCTAGCCTCACCTGTGATGCCAAACTGCTTGTAATTCAACCCAGTTCTTCCATTTAAGTAAATATTTTGAAACGTAGCCAAATCTCCGTTTAAGTATATTTTATCAAAAGCTTGAGATAACGATAGTACTATCGAGAGGGGTTTGTATATGAATGAATAACCTATCTCGTTTTCTAAAGACTGATGATGAACGGAATCCTTGAAATCTTCAAAAATATTTCCATAAGAAGCTGAGTCTGGGCTATTGTCTTCATACTCTACTCTGTGGTTGTCAAATGAAATGGTGTGAAAGAATTGAGAATTAAATTGCTTCAGACTTTGATCTAATGTCGAATCTGTAGATAATCCTCCTGGTCTGTAGTATTGTGTTACTTTAAACTTATTCTGAGCATAAAGGCTATTTACATCATCTAATACAGCAAGATTGTTATTTAGTTTTATTCTGCCAGTTTGAGAATTGAATGTAGAGTCTGAAACTATGCCACCACTTTCTACGTTGTCAGATTTATTCCATAAGTATGATGCTACTACTTCATATTTTCTATTTTGTGAGTAGTAACCGACGTAGAATTTATTATTGAATAAGCTGTTTATTCTTGCGGCTGCAATATTTTGAATATTAGAAAAGTATAAATTTTGATTTTTAATACGTCTGTAATCTACACCAAAGGTTAACCTTTCTGAGATCTGTTGTACATGTTTGATATCAATGTGCAGCATTTCATTATTCCCCTGCGAGTATACCAATCTTGTGAAAGGTCTAGGTGTGTGATGAATCTTTACTTCCGAATCAAAAAACAGTGGTTCGATACTTGTAAACCCTAGGTTAAGAGTAAGCTCTGTTTCGTTTCCTTGAGCTAAAGCAAGTATTGGACTGGCTTCAAGACTTAAGTCCACAAATGGGAATTCATTTTGATAAGCTGGGTAGTAGTTATGAAAAAGATTGAGTGAGGTGTCGATACGCGATGAGTCGAGAGCCCCAAATTTAATGTCTTCTTCACTAAAGGAATATACCTCTATGGGCTTAAATCGGTGAACTTCTGATGTGTCTAGTATTTGTCCTATGGCCAGATTAGCTAAGAACATCGAAGCAAGGTATATAGTGATTCTTAATCTCAAGACCTACTCGGATACAGAGAATAAAAGAATGCTACTATTCCGGTTCCCCACTAAATCTGATGCAGTAACGATGACTTCAAATTCTTTTTCATCACTCACTAAAGAATCGATCAGCTTGGAGTATTCGTATAAGGTATCTGATAGAATCGCACTATCTTGAAAAACATCTAAACCAGAAAGTGATTCTCGGATTTTAATGTCGACTCTTGAAAGCTCATAATCGTCTACTACTGAAAATTCTATTGGTATAGAGTCTTGCTTGTTAAATGTTGTGCCATCCTCAGGCTTAGTTATACTAATTTGTGGGTCAATTCCATCGATATAGGAATTGGTCTCAGGAATATTAAACTCATCTTTACACCCTATGAAAAGTGCTAGAGCGAGCATAAGACTGAGTGTTTTTTTCATTCTGCAAATAACATAAATAAATGGCAGACTATCTTTGCGTTGAATGTCCCAAAAGGTTGATTTTCTCATAGTAGGTGGAGGTGTAAGTGGTAGACTACTTCAGTTGGAGTTGATGAAAAGAGGAAAGTCAACACTAGTAATTGATGACTGTGGAGCCAATAGGTGTACCAAAATTGCTGCGGGTTTAGCAAATCCATTGATTGGGAAGTACTTCACTATTGGGTGGAGAGTGCCAGAATTTTTTAGTGATTTACGTTCTTATTATGAGGAATTAGAGCTTCGTCTAAATGCAACATTTTTTAGACCGTGTGATTTACAGAGAATTATTTCTAATCCAGGTGAGCAAAATACTTGGTTATCCAAGGCACATAAAGATAAGTACAAAGGCTTTTGTAAGTATCAAGCGTTAGATTTTGACGGTCTCAGTAATCCATATGGAGTGATTACGGTAGACAAAGGTGGAGAAATGAATACAAGAAGTTTTTTAGAAGCCTGTGAGAAACAATTGCCTACGATGGACACCAGAGTTAATTATGAAAAGCTAAACGTAGGCAAAAGTAAGTACGAGGGTATTGAATACACAAACACTATTTTTTGTGAAGGCTATGAAGTAATGTACAATCCTTGGTTTAAGGATTTAGTAAATATTGTGCCAACTAAAGGTGAAATATTAGAGATTGAAACAGATTTGCAACCTAAGGGTGATATCTTTTTAGGAGGTGTTTTTATACAACACATTGAAAATAAAAGGTGGAGAGTAGGATCTACCTACGCTCCCAAAGACACCTCAATTAACCCTACAGAGGAAAAGAAGAATGAATTGTTAAGCAGGTTGAACAATGTACTAAAACTCGAGTATCAAGTAGTAAACCATAAGGTGGGTACAAGACCAGCTAGTAAAGATAGAAGACCAATATGTGGCGTACACCCTGAGATATCGAACCTATACGTATTCAATGGTATGGGGAGTAAAGCCGTGAGTATGGCTCCGAGACTAAGTACGGAAATGTGTGATTTTATATTGGAAGGAACGCCACTGAATCAAGATATTAATTTAACAAGATTTGAAAAATAGCATTCTATATTTTATACGCTCTGTGTTCATTTGGTTATTGCTATTTGTGTTAGCCAAGGGATATTTCCTACTTACTAATTTGTCTTCAATGGACGATATGCTAAGTTTCCCGAGTATTTGGGTTAATGGACTTAGACTAGATTTGTCTATGGCGGGATATGTATTATCGATACCATTAATTTTGGGACTGTTTGGTTCAGTGTTTAGCAAAGCAGTTGCGACTATTTCAAAATGGTATTGGGTCGCTATATTTCTGTTTGTTTTATTGATTGTAGCTGTTGATCCTTATTTCTTTAGTTATTGGGGACAAAAAACCAATCTAGGGTTTACTCAATTTTTAGGGAAGGAGAATGCGGGTTTAGCATCCATAGAAATGAAAACCTATCTAACAGTCATTGTATTTGCAGTTGGCTATTCTCTCTTATTTTGGAAATATGCCATTCCATTTTTAACAGTAGGCAAGAAGCATAGCTGGTGGGCCAATACGCTTCTTCTAGCCTTATGCGTGTTTATGATTCGAGGTGGAATAGGGAAAGTTCCTATCAATGTTTCGAGTGCTTATCATAGTTCGTCTCATTTACATAACAACACAGCTGTGAATGCTGTTTGGAACTTCTTGGCTACAGAGTTTGAAAGGGATAAACATAAAGCTCTTGTATTCTTTGAGGATGAGAGTAGAGCAGCTGCAGTATTGTCAAACTTGAAGACAAGGAAAAATTTAGAACTAGCAGATTATCTTTCTAAAGGAGAAAATCCAAATGTTGTTCTCATCGTATTAGAGAGTTTCTCTGCAAAAGTGGTTGGTTTCCTAGGCGGAAATCAATATGCCGCGACTCCGGAATTAGATGAGATTATGGAAAGTGGCATAGCGTATACCAATGCTTATGCTGCAAGTTTTAGGTCAGATAAAGGGTTGCTAGCTTTGACAACCGGTGTACCTAGTAGTGCTCGTCAAACTTTGACTAACTTCCCTGATAAATTAGCCCAAAGACCCAATATTTTCAAGAGCCTAAGAAGTAGTTATCATTCTAGTTTTTATTATGGGGGGGATTTAGAATTTGCCAATATAAAAGTCTTGTTTCAGGATGCCACAGATGTATTCTCCCAAAAAGAGATCAATGGGAAAAGTAAGAATGCTTGGGGTGTCCACGATCACGAGGTTTTCAAACTATTTGCAGACAATTTTTTAAGTAAATCTAGGCCTCAGTTCAAAATGCTTTTTTCCTTGAGTAGCCACGAGCCTTTTGATGTTCCTGAGTATAAAACCTTAGATGACCCTTTCTTGAATAGTATTTCTTATACAGACTCTTGCTTAGGAGTGTTAATCAACAGACTAAGACAGAGTGAGAAATGGGATAACACCATAGTACTTATCACAGCAGATCACGGCACTATTCGACCGGATAATGCCCCTATTTGGGATCCAATAAACTTTAAAATTCCATTAGTGCTAACGGGTGGTTTGGTGAAGAAGGATACAACTATATCTAACATCGTTAGCCAATTGGACATACCGGCTACCATTATCTCATATCTTAATGATACAGCACAATTTACTCAATCCTCAATTTTTCAACCTGCCAATCACGCATTTTATTCCTACCACGATGGTCTGGGATTGATAACAGATTCTTGTATCCAACACTATGATTTAGGACGAAAAGAATACCTGGAATCACCGTGTACAATACCTTTTGAAAAGGCATTTTTCGAACACGCTAATCAGGATTTTTTTAAATAGTTATTGCTTGATGAATTTGTGGTTTTCACCCAAAATATTTAAAAAGTAAACTCCCGAAGGAAGACTTGCAAGATCAATTGAACGAAGGCATTTACCATTCAATATTTCAGCACCTAAACTATTCATTATTTGATAATTGAGTTCACCTTTGTGATTGGACTCAATGTTGATAGTACTTCGCACGAGCGTTGGATATACTCGTATACTTCTTGTCTCAAGTCTAGTTATTTGTGCGGTCACACCTTTTATGCCGTTTATTTCTGATGACGTACCTAAGCTAAGGTTTTCATATGACCCACTTCCTGTCGATGTTGTTTTTAGTGCTCTGACCATATAATGATTTGTTCCATCGTATGGATTCTCATCAGTAAAAGTAACTTCAGATAGTGGAGTAGTTGTAATCAGTAGATATCCACCGTGACCTTTATGGCTTCTGTAAGCGTGATAGCCAGATATACCGTCCTCATCACTCTTTGACCAATTAAGAGTGACTTCAGTACTATCTGAGTTCGCTTTGAGTACTAAGACTGAAGGAGGTTCCACCATAATGTGGCGTAAGCTAGGATCCCCCAATAATGCCATATGCGTTGCATTTTGATAATAGCCAGCATCATAGTCCAGCCAGTTGTTTGCAGATGCGAGCACAACGTCAGCATAAGTTTCACCCATTGCTAGCGAATGAGTGACCCACTTCGGTCTTCCGCTCCATATACACGAAAAGCCTAATTTTTCTGATGCTATGCTTGCCCTCATAAAGTTGTTTCTATAGTTCCAGTCTCCAAAGTAGCTTCCAAAAAACTGGTTGAAAGCTGCTGCATTGTGACTTACAAAACTGTCTGAATGCCCGACCCCTGAGCACGAAGTGAAGCTGCCTGCACCGCACCCATAAGCAAGCAGATAGTCTCCAGTTCGGGTCGTTTGGAATATGTCATCAAACACTATTTTGTCAGGACCAAGTTCCGCAGCGAAATCTCGTATAGCAGCCGAACTAAAACCTTCTCTAGCAGCTCCACCTGAGTTGAAATTATCCTCTATGACTGCAGATCTTTTTATCACCGTTTCTCCCATTTTGAAAGCGTGTGTTTTGTTTAGGTATTGACGGGTAAGTTCAATTTCATTTTTGTCGAACTTAGGAAGATCACTAAAGTCTATTCTTCCAATACCTATAGTAAGGTCTCCTGGAAGCCTGATGTTATCAAATTTGTTGTCGTTTATCCGATTTCTATTTGCTTCATAATCTGCCGTAGAGTCAATCTTACTGTCAGTCCAATTGCCCTCGAGTTCTCCATAGAAGAAGTCACTTGGCCACGCTCCACAATGTGAGGGTGGTGCAGCTGCTGTATGACCGTCTGGGGGATATTGATAGGCATTGTCAGTACAGTAAGCACCTGAATATGGCACTGCTATATGTCCTATCAGAAAAACAGCGTCACAGCCAGATTCGCCTTTTTTCTGTTTTATCATTTCTTTGACAGCTAAATGGTCCTTAGCCTGGTCGACTGTAGAAATATGTGTTTCCCAACCGTCGTGAATGAGATCTTGTCGCAATGTTTCTATTTCTGAACTTAGTGAGTCATAAATGATACTTTCAACTAGGATATATATTAATCCTCTATTATGTACTGCTTCTTTTTTTATAGCAGCTTGTAAGTAGCTATATCCTATGATATTCCGATTTTGTATAAGTGGATCAGCCGTATTAGTCTGCTTTGCAATTTTATATTCAAAAGCTTCTCCGATTTTTACAGCATTATCCACGTAAAATGTGTCTTCACTTGCAGACTTTGTAGTTAATGGCTGTCCCCAAGATGTACTTCCAATTTCGCGTTTGTAAACCTTATAATTTATTGCATCATTAGTCATAGACCAATGAAGGGTAATACTTGGATCGTCTTCGTCTACAGTAGCGTAAGCTTGCACGGATCTACTTTCAGGAATTGTCTGTGACCATGAATATGAAGAAATGATGAGTAGTAAACAAAATACACGTAGTCTAAGAAGCTGCTGCATGTTGGAAATATTTTATATTCGTACGAATATAAACCATTCGATTTTATGAGATTTAGCATCTATTTTTTCGCATCACTCTTATTTAGTTTTACTGCTTATGGTCAGAGGTTTTGTCATCATTTACAGTTGGAACAAGCTCAAGTAGCCGAAGAGAGTATAGATGAACGTGCAGATACTTTTGACGTTCTTAGCTATGAGATAAATGCGTCCTTTCTCCAGTATCAAGCAAATAAGGAAATCGAAGCGACTACCGTATTAAGAATAATCCCTAAAATTAACACAAGGTCTGTGACTTTAGATCTGCTAGGTCTTAATGTCAGGGGGGTAAAAATCGATGGTGTAAATGCAGACTTTCAATATACTTCACCAAAACTATTGGTGACTTCTACAGATATTTTAGCAGACACTTTTTTACTGGAAGTAGATTATTTTGGTAATCCTCAGAAAGACGCACAATGGGGAGGTTTTTATTTTACAGAAGAATATGCATTCAACTTAGGCGTTGGCTTCGCTTCAGACCCACACAATTTCGGAAGGGTATGGTTTCCTTGTTTCGACAATTTTGTAGATAGAGCTACATATCATATGAACATCACGGTGGATCAAGGTTTGAGGGCTTATGGAAACGGACTATTAGACGAGGTGGTCAAGAATACAGATAAAACTACCACATATAAATGGGTGATGGATGAACCGATACCAACTTACTTAGCTGCAGTAGCTATTGCAGATTACGAAGAAATAGAATATGAAGTAGAGAGTATTCCTGTATTATTAACTGCATTAGAGGAAGATACAGCTAACCTTAGAAGCAGCTTTGAAAACCTTTCTCCTTGCATCAAGAGATTTGTGGAAGTATATGGTGAGCATAGTTTTAATAGGGTTGGATTTAACATCGTCCCATTTAATGCTGGTGCAATGGAGCACGCTACCAATATAGCCTATCCACGATATGCCATAGCCAATGGGTCCAAAACAAGCGAGACACTTTTTGCTCACGAATTGGCACATCATTGGTGGGGAAATACCATTACGTGCCGTACCCAAGAAGACATGTGGTTAAATGAGGGTTGGGCTTCCTACTCGGAAAGGATATTTCTAGAAGCAGTCTATGGTCGTGACCGATACGACGAGGATGTGGAAGATAATCATAGATCGGTTCTTCAATTTGCCCATGTGCAAGATGGCGATGTGCTGCCAGTGAGTGGTATCGGTCACGCCAATACCTATGGTCGTCACGTATACAATAAAGGAGCTGATATGGTGCACAGCTTAAGAGGTATTATGGGAGACAAAGCTTTCTTTGATGCTTGTAGATCGTTTCAGTCTGATTTTAAATTTCAGGACGTGACTACGGATGATATGCGAGTTCATTTTGAGCAGTTTGTTTCGTTTAGCTTGATAGGATTTTTTGATCAGTGGGTGAAAACGGCGGGCTTCCCACACTTTGATATTCTGCGTGCTAGGCCTTCTGCGGATAAGTATAAAGTGAAGATTAAGCAGACTCCAAGATTTAATGAAGAAGTCTACACAGGTGTTAGGGTATATCTTTCAGCTTTTAGTCCTGATTTTAACAGAGTAGATATTCCGGTGATCATTGATGAGGAAGAACAGACCTTTGAAGTGGAAGTACCTTTCGAACCTGTGTATTGGGCGTTTGATTTTGACGACTTGATAAGCGATGCAGTAACTACGGATTGGGCGGTGATGAGAGACGGCGAATCTATAGATATGACACAAGGGATGATTAGTAACCTTAATGTCAACTTATCCTCTGATGACTCTATATTGATAAGATCAGATCATCATTGGGCTCCTGCTGATGGCACTTTTGGCTTTCCAGACGGACTGCAACTTGGGAGACAGAGGTATTGGACTGTAGACGGTGTATGGAGTGAGGATGCAGATATATCAGGAACCATAACTTATAGTGGTCTGATTAATAATTCGCCAACTTTTGGGTATTTGGATAACGACCTAATTCGAATCACCGAGGACAGTTTAGTTTTACTGTATAGACCTAATGCATCATCAGCTTGGTCAGAGTGTGATGGTTATTCTAAAAATATGGGCTCGCTCCTAGATAAACGAGGGACGATAAAACTGAATGGAATAAAGAAAGGTCAGTACTGCTTAGCCATGTATGATTCACAACTTGCAAATGCAGATGAAATCGTTAGCCCAAAATTCAAATTATACCCAAACCCAGCTTCAGATAAAATTACTTTGGAATTTGAGAAGTTTAAAAAATGCTGTAAAGTAGAGGTTACAAACCTAAGTGGACAAGTAGTAGTCTCTGAAAAGCTTTTTGGAAAGTCAAAGACTATAGACGTATCAAAACTTACACCTGGAGTATACTTCTTAGGAGTAAGTACATCGGGTATGGCTTATGACATTCAAAAAGTAGTGATCCAATAATTCTAGTAGCTGTAGGCATCATAGTTAGATCCATTTTCCAGTATCCTCAACCTTGTGCTATCGTAGGTAGGTGAGAGTATGCTTCTTGTGCTATCATAGTGTTCTGCCTCAACATCACATAAATCTAAAAGTGTATGAAAAAGATCATCACTCATATAGGGTGCATTGCGACGGGAAGAAGCGTTGTGGACTTTTACTGGAAAAGAGTTCTGATACTCTTCAGAGGTCCAAATCATAAATGGAATTTCCACATTACTCCTTGGTAAAATACTTCCGTAATCATGTCCGCAATTTTCTAATTCGTCATATACATTCTCCCCGTGATCAGACAAATAAACAAGGACATCATTGGAAGAACTACCTCTATCCAATTCTGAGATTATACGATGTATGATATAGTCGTTGTAGAGTACAGAGTTGTCATATTGAGCTTTTGTACCAAGAATTTCTCCATTTTCTTCCCACTTCTCATACTCTTCTGGGTAACGTCGCCTATACGAAGTATGGTTTCCCATAAGGTGAATAACAATGAATTTTGAAATAGCGGTGTCAGATAAAACTTCCTCAAATGGAGATACGACCTTTTCGTCGTAAGACCGAATATAGTTTGACTCTCTAGAAGAGTTCCCAGATGTATTTACAAATTTGGTAAAGTCTGCTTTTTTAGCAATTTGAGTAATGTAGTTTTCCCAAAGACCAATTGGTCGTTGATTAGATATCCAGTAAGTTTTGAAACCACTTACACTCATCACATCCAAAATATCTGATTGTGGCTGTGAAGTGTCAGGTGAATCAGCATTGATGTTTGCTAAACTCTTTGTGACTGCACTTATAGTATTGGAATAAGGAGAGATCACGTCCTCAAAAACAATAAGGTTGCTTAATGAGGAAAGTCTAGGATTTGTCTCTCTACTGTGACCATACAAACCCATATGCCTCCTACTTAAAGACTCGCCCAATACCAGGACTACAGTTTTTGGTACTTGACCTGATAAATTTTTGGCCTTGACCGCTCTCAGTGAGTGATTGGTGTTATCATTTAGGGCCTCTATATTTTCTGCTACCGCAGATACCGTTTTTATGAAATGAGGACTTCCTTTTCTGATGAGTCTATTGTTTACTAAATTTTCTCCTATGAATACAAGTGCAATGATCAATGCGATAGTAGGGTATATCTTTTTATCATTCGTATAGTTGTATTTTGTCCAAAATGCCTTAACCGCAAAGAATAGAAATGGAATCAAGAGTATTAGATTAATAAATCCTTTTATTTCTAAAAATTCGAAAGCCTCTGAGGTGTTTGTGTTCAGCAATGCAATTACGCTGATTACATTTATGGGACTATGCAATATAGCTAGGTTAGATACCTCAAAAAAACCAAATAGTGTAAATATGATTACTCCTAGTTTAGGGAAAAATCGAGTTTGAAAGAGTATACCTAATGAGGTGAAAACCAAAATCCAAACAGAAATGATAGGTGCCTGCCTCCACATTACCAGATCAATACAGAAGAAAAGGGTAAGTATAAAAGGGAAGAAAGCAGTGAGTAAAAACCAAATGGGGAATAGGTTTCTTAGATCCTGTTTTAGTATTCCTGTATTCACGTTTTCCTTTGTTGTTGGTTTTGCGTTATACGGTGATTTGTTCGGTAATCCATTCTCCAAGCGTTTCTACACCACGTTTAGTGTTTGCACTGGTTTCGAATACGACCGGTAGCTCAGCGAAATATTTTGAAAGCTCTGTCTCGAAATCTGTCATATTCTTTTCGGTCTGTTTTCTTTTCTTTTTATCCGTTTTGGTGAAAATAATACCTACAGGCACTCTATGTACACCACACCATTCTAGAAACTCGAGGTCTATTCTCTGAGGTGGAACAGCTGCGTCTATAAGCACGAATACAATAAAGAGATTCTCACTTCTTAGCAGATAATCTGTAATAAGTCCTTCGAACTCTTCACGAAGTTTCTTCGAAACCTTGGCATATCCATATCCGGGTAAATCTACCAAGCTTACGTGATGTTCTATATCAAAGAAATTAATCAGTTTTGTTTTACCTGGCTTAGCACTGGTTTTAGCCATGTCTTTTTTCATAGTAAGAGCATTGATCAATGAGCTCTTACCAACATTACTTCTGCCTATGAATGCAAATTCAGGTGTCCTAGAATCTGTAATCTGCTGTACAGCACTATAACTGCGTTTAAACTTGGCTTTACCGAAATTCACGGCACAAAGGTAGAGCATAGCCTTTGTTTTTGGTTTGCAGAGTATAGATTTTGAAAATTTATTACTTTCAACTAGTTTGTAAATCCAAATGACTGAAAATACTGATACACTTAGAGAGCATCAACTTAGCTATTGTAAGAAGTGTGAGCACCGTATGGTACGAGCAAAAGATGGATTCTATTGTGGACTTACGGATGAGTTAGCCTGTTTTACTACAGAATGCTCAGACTTTATATTGGATAAAACATCTCCATTTTATCTGAAAGAATCTCCAGATCACGATTATGAAACAATAGGTTCTCGAAGAGAGCGGATGATGGATCAGTTCCGAGAATATCAAAATATTCCTATGGCAGTTATTTCTGGATTATTTGCAGCTTTGGTTTGTGCCATAATATGGGCGGGTATCACCGTAGCCACAGGTATGCAGTTTGGCCTTACCGTATTGGGGGTTGGATTAGTCGTGGGCTATGCCGTGCAATATTTTGGATCTGGAGTTGACCCCATTTTTGGAATCATCGGTGGTTTGATGGCTTTACTAGGCTGCCTTCTGGGTAATTTTTTTAGTCTTGTGGGTTTCGCAGCTGATGGAGCCACAAACTACTTCCAAATCTTGAGTATGCTGAATTTTACAGATATCACTTCTGCTATGGCTGAAACTTTTAGTATCATGGATTTACTGTTTTATGGACTGGCAATAGCTGAGGGTATCAAATTCGGAGTTTTGCGATATTCTAATACTGAGCTTAAGGCCATGTCAGACGTAGAGTTTAATGAGCCAAGCCAAAACTTCAATCTACGTAAATACTTCAATGTGGGCTTCCTAATCCTGCTAATGTTGTTTGTTTTCAAGGTAACTACAGGTAATGAATGCAGTCAAAGTTTTTATAATGAAGATGGTTCGTTGGCATCGCAAGGAGAGTTTGTGGATGGTGCTGAACAAGGTGAGTGGACTTATTATACCGAAGCCGGGAAAGTGATGTCTGTGGGAGATTATAAAAAAGGAATTCGCCATGGCAAGTGGACTTGGTTTTACTACAATGGGGTGAAGGAATCTCAGGTAGTGTTTAAAGACGGAGAAAAAGAGGGAGTTCAGACTTTCTGGGCAATAAATGGAGATATTGTAAAAGAAGAAATATATCTAAAAGGGGAGCTGCAATCTACAGAAGAATTTGTGGTGGATTAGCACTTAGGTTTTGGTGCTTACGCAGAAACTATCCATTCACCCATTTCGTTAGAAAACGATAATCGGCACTTATTCTCCCTACTACTCTATACTTTGACTTAACCAATGGTTTAGAACTAGTCGTCTTTTCTTTCACTACTTGAAATGGAAATGAACCACTCGAATGGATGAAATAATTTTCTTCAGAAGTCACCAGCAAGAAACCCGTATGATTGTCCAAATCTACGATATACAGTCCGCTTCCTAAGTTGTTTAATTCATCGTCAAACGCTGTGATATTGATATTCGAATAGCGATGTATGAATTCTTCAGTGGTTAAGCTTTTTATCATTTGTTCGGAGGCACATTGAGCGAGTTTAACTCTCGCTATGGGTATACCCGCATCACGGAGAGTGGTGGTCACGAAATAACCGCAGGCAATCTTGCCTACATTCGGGAGTTGTGTGGTCCCATTGTAGTCCCATTTCGTGCCATATCAGTAGGGGAATATGTCATTCGTCATCGTTTTTATGAAAGCGGATTCTAGCTTTTTTTGTCCGGAACGGGTTACTTTCAGGGAGTCTTTCGTCGTCTTTATGTTCGCTAGAGTAGGAGCATAGCTTTCATTATTCAATATGGGTTGACTATTGAGTATAGCAGGATTTTTCCATATACCAATTCCCACAAGAATTAGTACCGCGATAGCAAGGAGGATATATCTAGATTTCTTTTTCATTTTATACTTTGACCGAGATGGAGGAAGGGAATGTGCAAGTTTAGATCATTATGTACTAAGCACATCTTAAACTTTTGTTTTCAGCATTTTTCACAAATTTCATTCGAATCGGAGTTTAATAATTCCGTTCCACATTTTTCACAACTCCGTTTTTGGTCTGTCCAATATCCAGTTTGAGTGAAAAGCTGAATTAATTTCATCCATTTTTTATATTCCGAACTTTCAGAATTCACGTCTCCATTCGAGTCCGTTGGCGGTTCAGGTTGATTGCCATTCAAATATCCTTGAATCCAGTATTTTGAATAGTCAGACATTCTTTCAATTTCAGATATTGATACGCAAAAACTTATTCCCTTTTTAGGACACCAAGCATAAATTCGTCCGTGAAAGGTATGAGGGTTTCCAATCAGATCATGTTTTCCTTCACAGCCTTTGTGATTAAACCACAAATTCTCATCAAATTCTATTTTGTTCGTCATTTTTCAGCTTGTTGCCAACGATCGCAGCTATGAGTAGTTACGTAGTTTAGCACTTAACTTTGTAAGCAAACGCCAAGTTGGAAATTCCGCAGGAATTTCCAACTTGGCGAGAAGAAGCAATTACTTATAGCCATTGTTGTGTGCATTTATTTTTTTTACCAGAATTTCCACCAAGGTTTTGATTCAATCTCTTTTTTCAAATCCTTACTTTCTGATTTATGTTCAGTTTTCTTTCCAAATTCAGGTGGATGGGTTTTAGTTCCTTCAATATAATGATAAATAGCTGTCCCAAATCCTTCTTCGGGCGAAATGTTATTACTCTGTTGGATTATAAATGCTGTAGCAATAGCTGAAGATTGAGCCATTTTTTCGTAACTCAACTTATTATTATTATTATTCATAATTTCTAAAGCAGGTTTTTGAATTTTATCAATTACCTTTATAAAATTGCTTTCAGCTTGTTTTTTATTTCTGTTTGACATTTTGTTATTGTCAATTTGAATTCCAAAATTTTGTAAAACAGCTTGTGTCATATTAACTAATTGTGGTCCTTTAGTATTTGCTTCCTCGGATAACATTGCAGTTCCAGGTTTCGCATCATTTATTTCAAATCCAAACGACCTGAATAAGTAACTTCCAGCTAATCGAGCTGTACTTGAAATAGCCTCTGTTGTATGAATTTCTCTTGAGCCTTGCCCGATTACATTAACTATCATTTCGACTATTTCGTTTACTGCTTTGTTTAGATTTTCAGTTATTTCCATTTTAATAGAATTCGTTTGTTTTTATTACACACAACATTTGTATAGACGCAACTGCGTAAAAAACATGCGTCTATTTTTACTATGTGCCCAATGCGTAGTCCACTTTTAAATTGATTTGTATGGGACTTAATCATCAGGCTCTTTAGCCAAAGCTAGCTCATTGTTTGAGCAAATCCAAAGAACTCATTATCGTTTCATCAAGTTTTCTGATTCAGGTGTTTATTGTAAAGTTGGTATTAATGCTGTTCCGCCATTGGACACTTAGAATAAAAGCTCAATGCACTAAGTTTTATACGAAGTGGTGCTCTTCCTGACAAGATTTCTCTCACTATCATTCCCTTCTCAAAACTATACAAGTATCTTTGCAGTTATATTATCCAATGGGTACTAAAGTAAAACCGTATAATACCGAAAGCTCTAAGAAGCAGGAAGTTCAGCAGATGTTTGATAACATCGCACATCGTTATGATTTTCTCAATAGATTTCTCTCTATGGGAATAGATAAAGGATGGCGTAAAAAAGCTATAGAAATGCTGCAAGAGCATAAACCAAAACGCATACTTGATATTGCTACTGGTACTGGAGATTTTGCTATAGAAGCCTTGAAGTTGAATCCGGACGAGGTAGTAGGAGTAGACATATCTGAAGGCATGCTGGATGTAGGCAGAAAAAAACTGAAAGACCTCGGCATAAGCAACGTTCGTCTAGAATTTGGTGATAGCGAAGAATTACAATATGAGGATGCTAGCTTTGATGCAGTGATCGTCGCGTTTGGTGTCCGAAATTTTGAAAACCTTGAAAAAGGATTAAGTGAGATCCGAAGAGTACTCAAGCCAGGTGGTGCAGCAATGATTTTGGAACTCTCAAAACCGAAAAGCATCTTTGGATTCTTCTTTAATCTGTACAACAAAACACTGCTTCCACTTTGGGGCAAACTGTTCTCAGGAGATAATGCAGCCTATTCATACCTGCCAGAGTCTGTACGTGCATTCCCTGAGGGAGATGAATTTAATGGGATAATGACCAAGGTGAAATATAATAACGTCTCCGATAGACGTTTTTCTTTAGGAATATGCTCGATTTACACAGGAACAAAATAGTCTTAATGACTTTGATGCTGTTTGCCTTAAGTACTCAGGCACAGCAACTGAATCCACTTTACGATCGAAAACCTATACGTTTTGGATTTGGGTTGATGGGCAGCACCGCAAAACTCAAGTACTCCGTAAATGACAATAATCTAAACTATGATTCTTTGAAACTTATCGAGTCTGTCTCTTATCCAGGTTTCGGATTAGGTGGATTGGTAAATTTCAGACTAGCAGATCACTGGGATATCCGTACGATGCTCAATATACAGTTCGCTCGTAGGGATATGAATTATATCTTCAATAAAGATGTAGTGAAGACCCCTTCCATCGAGTCTACTTACATGGAAATACCGCTGACATTCGAGTACAAGAGCAGAAGACATAAGAACATCAGGGTTTACGTTTTGGGAGGTTTTACGTATAGGTATGATTTTACGAGTGACGTAGATACCGATAGGAGCGATACGAGACCTATTGTTGCACTCTATCCCAATTCTTTTTCTTATGATCTTGGTTTTGGTTTAGACTTATACTACGATTACTTTAAGTTTAGCCCAGAGGTGAAACTAAGCAACGGACTAGGTAATCAGCTGGTTCCAGATGAGTTTGTTTATGCGAGCAGCTTAAGAAGAGTCTCCCCGAAATTATTGCAGTTTAGCCTTATCTTTCAATAGTGCTTTTCGATTTACAACACACAGAAAAAAATACTTCTGCTAGGGCAGGAGTGTTCCATACAGATCACGGAGATATTCCTACTCCTATATTTATGCCGGTAGGTACACAGGGTACTGTGAAAACCGTAGGTCAAGACAAACTAAAAGAATCTGTAGATGCTAAGATCATATTAGGCAATACCTATCACCTCTTCTTGAGACCAGGCTTAGATATCATAAAAGCTGCCGGAGGTTTACACAAGTTTGTCAATTGGGATAGACCGATGCTTACTGATAGCGGAGGGTTTCAAGTATACTCTATTTCAGACCAAAGAAAAATCACCGAAGAAGGAGTGATTTTCAGAAGTCACATTGATGGGCATAAGCTACTATTCACACCAGAGAATGTGATGGATACTCAGCGTACCATCGGTGCAGATATTATCATGGCTTTTGATGAGTGTACACCATATCCAGCTACACGTGAGTATGCTACTAATAGTATGCATACTACTCACAGGTGGTTAGATAGATGTATTAAGAGATTTAATGAGACAGATCCTCATTATGGTCACATACAGCAGTTATTCCCCATTATCCAAGGAAGTGTATTCCCAGACTTGCGACTAGAGAGTACTGAGTATTGCCTGAGTAAGGACACAGAAGGTATAGCCATAGGCGGACTTTCTGTAGGTGAGCCACACGAGGACATGTATTCCATCACAGATCAGATATGTAGTATAATACCTAAAGAAAAACCTAGGTACCTGATGGGTGTAGGTACTCCTTCCAATCTGCTGGAGTGCATACACTTAGGAGTAGACATGTTTGACTGTGTTATGCCTACCCGAAATGCACGTAATGGGATGCTATTTACTAAAAATGGCACCATGAACATGAAAAACAAGAAGTGGGAAGATGATTTTTCCGCGGTAGATGATGAATTGACTCCAGATTATAGTAAGGCATATCTCAAACACCTATTCAAGGCCAAAGAATACTTAGGAGCTCAAATAGCGAGCGAGCATAACTTGAAGTTTTACTTATGGTTGGTGAAGGAAGCACGGAAGCATATATTGGCAGATACTTTTTTGCCTTGGAAAAATGAAATGGTAGCAAAACTCGATCAAAGATTATGATAGAAGATATTTACAAGAGAGCGAGACTGCTGAGTAAAACTTGCCTAAAAATAGCACTTGTTTTGCCTCAGGATATTGCATTGTCCAATCTAATGAGAGGTCACTTAATAGATCGTGCATCAGACATGGCTATCAAGGCTAAAGGGCTTATGGCTACTCAGAATCCTGATTTCTTTATGAAGAAACTTGGTGACGCTAAAGAGGCAAGTGACGGATGCCAATACTGGTTAGAACTTATCAGAGAGGAAAACTATTTAGATTCATCGATTATAGACCCAATATTGGAGGAAAGCATCTCCATTTCACATTTATTTGCGAAAGCTTTACAGAAAGTGAAACCAAACTATTAGGCAGTCGCCTATGGTATGCTTGCTGATGGATTAAACGCATATTTTGAAATTAACAAAGATTGACTTTTATATAATCAAAAGATTTCTTGGAGCATTTCTTTTAGCTCTTGGTCTTTTTACGGTTATCATTATCGTGTTTGATTTGTCTGAGAAGATAGATGAGTTTATGGAGAACAGTGCTCCATTCTCCGAGGTCATTTTCAATTATTATGTCAATTGGGTACCCTTTTTGTTAAATCTGTTTAGTCCTGTATTTGTCTTCATATCAGTTATTTTTTTTACGTCTAAGATGGCTCAGAAATCCGAAATCGTGGCGATTTTAGCTAGTGGAGTATCTTACAGAAGATTGCTTGTTCCTTATCTTATTTCTTCCATTTTTCTAGCGGTGATTTCTTTTGCCATGTTTGCTTGGATAATACCCCACACAGATAAGACTAGAGTGGTTTTTGAAAATAAGTATATAAGAGATAGATCGCACTACACCGCCTCTCAAATCAAAACTCAAATAGCACCCGGCCAGATAATGAGCATTGGCAATTTTAATTTTTCGGATAGTGCGGGTTATAAGATAAGTCTGGAGCAAGTTGAGAATGGGAAGCTCGTATCCAAGCTATATGCTGAAAGGCTCAACTGGAATCCCATAACGGAAAAATGGAAGCTTACGAAATGGTGGACACGGGAGTTTATAGATGGTGCAGAGGTGCTCAATAAGGGGTCCACATTAGATACACTTATCGCTTTTAATCCTGAAGATTTTTTCAGAAAAAATGATGATGTGCAGATGTTTAATCTTCGGGAATTAGATGAGATGATAGCCTTTGAAGAAATGCGAGGTACAGGAAATACGTTTTTCTATACTACTGAAAAGTATAAAAGATTTGCTATGCCTTTTGCTATGATTATCCTCACTATGATAGGGGTGACTGTAGCATCAAAAAAGAGTAGGGGAGGTATAGGCCTTAACCTAGGAGTTGGGCTGTTAATTAGCTTTACTTTCCTTATGGTTTTTCAGTTTTTTATTGCTTACGGTTCCAGCGGTTCATTGCATCCATTGTTTGCGGTTTGGATACCAAATCTAATTTTTGCATCAATAGCAATAGTTCTTTATAAATTCGCACAAAAGTGAGTGATATTTCTATACAAGAGGGTGGTTTCTTATTGATCGACAAACCCAGAGAGTGGACAAGTTTTGATGTTGTTAAAAAACTGCGAAACATCTGTAGAATAAAAAAAATAGGTCATGCAGGTACATTAGACCCATTAGCTACAGGATTACTGATTGTTTGCTACGGAAAGTACACCAAAAAGATCGAGGGTATTCAGGCCCAGACCAAAGTGTATGATGGCACATTCGAGCTGGGGAAAACAACTCCTTCTTTTGATCTAGAAACCGAAGTAGATGGGGAATATCCTACAGAACATATCAATCCTGAATTAATTGAAAAGACTTTAGATAGCTTTCGCGGAACTATTGACCAAGTGCCTCCTCAGCATTCTGCAGTGAAGATAAAAGGGAAGAGGGCTTACGAACACGCTCGAAAAGGGAAGGAAGTCGTGCTTAAGGTAAGACAGGTGGATGTGTTGGAATACACCGTCGATACTTCGAAGTTACCTACGCTAGACTTTCATATAGTCTGTAGTAAAGGAACCTATATTCGTTCTTTAGCCAGTGACCTAGGCAAAGCATTGGATAGTGGAGCATATATGAGCTCACTTCGTCGCACCAAGATAGGAGACTACAATGTGGCTGATGCGGCACAAATGAAGGATATCACTTCAGCAGAGGATTTTTTCAAGTTCGCCAAACAATTCGAAGCTTGAAGCTCAGCTATGACATATCAGATTTTAAAGCTACAAAGCCTGTAGTATTGACTCAAGGAACCTTTGATGGTGTGCATTTTGGCCACAAAAAAATACTTAGGAAGGTAGTCAAGCAAGCTAAAGAAATTGGAGGAGAGAGCATTCTTCTTACATTCTACCCACATCCGAGGCTAGTATTATATCCAGATGATAACAAGCTCAAGATGCTTTCCACCATAGAGGAGAAAGTGAAAAAAGTAGAAGAACTGGGATTGGATTATCTTATCATACTCCCATTTACCAAGGAACTCAGTAGGCTCAGGGCTGATGAATTTGTAAGAGACATTCTCGTAGAGAAACTTTCTATCTCTCAGCTAGTGATAGGCTATGACCATAGGTTTGGGAGAAATAGAGAAGGAGGAATAGAAGAGATGCTAAATTTTGCTAATGTCTTCGGTTTTGAAATAGAAGAAATTCCAGCACAAGATATAAAGGAAAGTACCGTTAGTAGTACTAAGATACGCAAAGCTTTATTGAAAGGAGACGTAGGTCTCGCAAATCAATATTTAGAGGAAAACTATAAGGTAACAGGTAAGGTAGAGCAAGGTGCACAGCGAGGCACATCGATAGGCTACCCCACAGCAAATCTTAGGGTTACAAGCAGCTACAAACTGATACCACTCAACGGTGTTTACGCTGTTTGGGTATATGTGGATGAAAATAGGTGTGGGGGTATGCTTAATATTGGCTATAATCCTACTTTTGACGACAAGGCTTGGAGTATTGAGGTTCATATTTTAGACTTCGAAAAAAACATCTATCATAAGGAAATTACGATAGAATTTATCGATAGAGTAAGAGATGAGCAAGAATTTAAGGGTATAGAAGAATTAAAGAAACAACTGAAGGAGGATGAGAAAAGGATTAGAGATGTATTGCAGAGTTAGCTTATTCTTCATAGTGTCTTTTTGCGTGACATGCATTTACGCTCAAGACTCCGTTGTGTTGGAAGAACCAGTTCGCCCTTTAGATACATCTTTCAAAAAAGTAGAGTATTGGAATTTTGATGAGAATCTGATTCCTGCACAAAGCATATATGGCTTTAGCTGGGACGATAGAAATGTGGACAGCCCAGCGTACAACGCTGAGCTTATGAAATTTGGATATTTGATCAATCTCGTGGAAGAAGGTTGTGATTATGTTCACCCTTTTGAAGGAGTAATTACTTCTAAGTATGGATGGCGTAGAAGCCGCTGGCACAAAGGGATAGACATTGATTTGGAAATAGGAGATCCAGTGCGAGCAGCTTGGGATGGAGTGGTCCGTATTCAAAAGTATAATGCAGGAGGATTTGGCAACTATGTACTCATACGCCATTACAATGGGTTAGAAACTATATATGGGCACCTTTCAGAAGCAGTGGTAAGACCTAATCAAACGGTAAGAGCTGGTCAAATAATTGGTTTCGGTGGAAATACCGGAAGAAGTACAGGTTCTCACCTGCATTTTGAAACTCGACTTATGGGGCAAGCGTTTGACCCAGCTAGGATTATTGACTTCAAAACATTTCAGATCAAGACGGAACAAGCTTTTATTAATAATACTTGGTTTCCATACATCCGTGGGAATAATACTAGGGCCAATGTAACGCCTGCAAATGCCAAGCGATATCATCGCATCCGAAGTGGAGATACTTTGTCCGGTCTAGCTCGGAGATATGGAACTACAGTAACATCTATCTGCAGACTAAATGGTATGAGCCGAACTACTACACTTCGTATCGGAAGAACCTTAAGGGTGAGGTAGAAAATTGCTTATCGGAATCGGAAGGTCTCGATGGTTCTGATTACATCTTCATTGATGAATTCGTATATAGGCTGTACACTATCTCTTTTTGTCTTCCCATTAAAATATAACGAACCTCTAAAAAAGTGGTCTTTCCCATCTGTGATGTAAAAATTAAAAGGAGTAGCGGTTTTACCTTCTAGGTTATAAATCATCCCGTATATCCCCTTTGTAGTATCACTAATTTCACGTTCAATTATTTCTTCTGCACGCTGCAAGTGTGGTTTGAATACCATGCGATAAGCATCTTCAGTCAAACTATCTATTTCCCTAGGATTTTTCATTTGCACGTAACTGAGGTGCAGTGTGGCATCAAACTGAGGATAGGTGAGATTATACCAGCAGTTATCATCTTTATCACTATAAGGCACCAGTTGACTGTACGAAGGTATTTCAAACTCGAAAGGACAGTCTGTATACGTGAGTCCGTACTCTTTTGCTGGATATATAACCCGTGGATAGGCAGGTGGCTTTGGTAAGAAGTCTTGACAAGCAGTCATAGCTATTAATATCAAAACAAACCCACTGATATGCTTAATCCTCATTTTCAACTCCCTCCTCTATTTCTTTTATTTCTAACTTCACTCTTTTTATTCTACGATTATCTGCAGATTCTATTGTGAAGGAAATATTTTCTACTGCTATTTTTTCACCGATTGAAGGGATCTCTTCGTGTACTTCAAGTATGAGGCCACCTACAGTATCGGCATCTCCTCTAGTATCGTCGAAGTAGTCTGGTGGAAGAGAAAGAATCTTTATTACATCGTGTATCGCAGTCTGCCCTTCAAAGACGTAGGTTAAGTCATCCAGCTTGGAATAAGTCAGTTCTTCATTGTCAAACTCATCTTTGATCTCTCCAAATACTTCTTCGAGAATGTCCTCCATAGTAACGATTCCACTAGTTCCTCCATATTCATCTACCACGATAGCCATGTGTACTCTTTTCTCTTGGAATTCTTCCAAAAGGTCGTCTATCTTTTTGTGTTCTGGTACATAGAGTGGTGGACGCATCAATTTGCGCCAATCAAAATTTGTTTTTTTATGGATATGAGGGAGTAAGTCTTTCACATAAAGCACTCCTTTTACCTGATCAAAAGTGTCTTCATACACTGGGATTCTGCTAAAGTTCCATTCCACAACTATAGATATAAGTTCTTGAGCATCAGTAGATATGTCAATACAACTGACCTCAGTCCGCGGCTTCATTATCTGTTTTACATTGGTATTCCCAAAGTTGAGCAGACCTTTCAGAATATGTTTTTCTTCGATCTCCTTATTCTCATCAGCAATATCTATAGCTTGACTGATTTCTTCCATGGAGATACTGTGCATTCGCTTCTTAAGATATTTGTCAAATAAAGACGAACTGCCAGCCAATAATAGAGCTATCGGTTTAAAAACGGTATAGCAGAATTTGAGTGGACGCGACATTAGTCTCACTATCTTAAGATTATTTTGTGTTGCGTATATTTTTGGTATTATTTCCCCAAGAAGTACAAGTAAGAATGTGATGAGTACTACCTGAAATAGAAATGAATTAAGTTCTGGCGATAAGTGTATAAGCCATAAATCTAGACTTCCAAGGTCGAATATCCTCTCAAACAACCAACTTGAAAAAATTACGATAAATATATTGATGAGGTTATTCATCAATAAAATAGTTGCTAACAATCGTCCCGTAGCTGTTTTTCGGTCCGGTTCATTGATTAGATCAAGGGCCACTGAAGATGCAGTAGAATTCTCTTCATTAAGTTCTACAAGGTTACCAGGACTTAGGCTGAAAAATGCGTTTTCAGAACTTGAAAAAAGTGCGGAAAGCCCCAAGAAAATAATGACTACTAAAAGTCCAAAAATACCAACTAAGATATTAGGGCTCTGATTGATATCGGCAGCAGTCTGTAGTAAGATGAATAACTGTTGAAAGGGTTCGGGTTCGCTTTTCAATGTGATGGGTTTAGGTTAAAATGGAAGGTCGTCATCCTGATCACTCAAGATACTATCTACGGCTTTCTCATTGTGTTCTACCTCTTTTTGAGGTGATTGTGCTGGAGTAGGGTTGCTTGAAGATGAGTTGTTTTGTCCACCTGCAACTTTGTCTAGCATATTCATTGTGTTCACCCTTACTCGAGTAGTATATCTCTTTATACCATCTTTTTCCCACTCTTCTGTTTTTAGTTTTCCTTCTACGTAAATTAATGAACCTTTCTTCAAGTATTTTTCAGCAACTTTGGCTAAACCATCCCACATTTCAAGATTATGCCATTCAGTAGTTTCTACCTTGTTACCATTTCTATCGTTGTATCTTTCGTTGGTAGCAAGAGTAAGGTTGGCTACCGCTCTGTTCTCATCTAAGTATCTTACCTCAGGATCCTTGCCAAGATGACCCACTAGAATTACCTTATTTATCATAGTTTTCTAATTGCTGTATATATTTCGAAATAAGAGTGCTAATTGGATACCGCTCTCCTAAGTCGTTTTTGTGTGTTTCAAATATATTGCTTTTTAAAAAAAAAGGTTTTGAGTCGAGATAGATTGTGTAAAAATATGCTGAAATTTGACGATGTGAGAGTAAATGAGTGCACGTGTACTTGTTTTTTAGCTTCCAAGAATTTTTTTGTGGTAAAAAAGAATGAATAGCATCGACTAGATTGAAGTCTTTTAATCCATCTTCAATAACAGGATATTCATAGAGATTTTTCCAAGCACCAGCTGTACGCTTACGGATATATAGTTTATCACCATATCTAAAATCAAAATATCTCAAATCCATTTTCTTGACTTTGACCTTCCCTTCCTTGTTAGGTAGTTCCAGTACTTTATTGTGTTCAAATGCGAGGCACTTTTCCTGTATAGGACAAGTCTCGCAGAGTGGTTTTTTTGGAGTACATTGCATAGCACCAAACTCCATAATTGCTTGATTCCAAGTAGCTGGTTCTGAGTTGCTAAATATGCTTTCTAATGCTTGTGTGATTTCTTTTTTACCTTGGGGCTTGTCGATAGGTGAGAGGATGCAGAATAGCCGAGAAATTACTCGGAAAACATTTCCGTCTATCACTGGGCGGGGTAAGTCAAATGCAAAACTAGCGATGGCTGCAGCTGTATAAGGACCTACACCTTTGAGGGACAAGATTTCTTCGTAGGTGCTAGGAAATACTCCGCCAAAGTCATTTACCACGGTTTTTGCAGCAGTGTGCATGTTTCTTGCCCGTGAGTAATATCCTAAACCTTGCCAAAGCGACAAAATTTGATCTTCTGATGCATTTGCAAAATCACTGATTTGTGGGAAGTTTTCAACGAACTTTAGATAATAAGGAAGTCCTTGTTGTACACGCGTTTGTTGGAGAATAATTTCTGATAGCCATATCTTGTAAGGATCTTTCGTATGCCTCCAAGGAAGATCCCTTTTCTCGCTTCTATACCATTGAATTATATCGGATTGTGTTCCCAAAATTGATTCAAAAAAAATACATAGTTACCGATTATCTTAAAAAAAAGGTATTTTTGTCAACTAACAATCAAAAACCGAACACAAATGACCAAAGCAGAGGTAGTTAACGAAATTTCAGAACGTACAGGCGTTGAAAAAGCAGTTGTCCAAGAAACTGTTGAAAGCTTTTTCAAAGTAGTAAAAGGTTCTTTAGTCAAAGGGGAGAATGTTTATTTTAGAGGTTTTGGCAGTTTTGTAGTTCAGAGAAGAGCTCAAAAAATAGCAAGAAATATTTCGAAAAACACTCAGATTACTATTCCTGCTCACAATATACCTAAGTTCAAGCCTGCTAAGACTTTTGTTGAGAAAGTAAAGAAAGGTTAAAGACAAATTTTAGTCAATTTGAAAATTAGCAATACTGCAACCAATGCTATAATCTCTATTTTTTTAGGATTAGTATTGACATTCGTGCTCACCCAAGCAGGTTGCCAAAAGGCGACAAAAGAAAAGGCAAGCTCACATTCTGAAGAAGGCCATAGTCACGGTGAAGAAGAGAAAAAACCTCCAATGATGAAAGTTGCAGATGCTGAGCTATCACCTGGAGTTGATTTAGATTCGGTAGTCACTGCTGCTGTAAATAGCATAGAAAAAGGCAAGTCTGAAGGTGACATGAATCTTGTCATGAACGAAGGGATTATGAAGTTAAGAGCAGTCCTAGAGCAAGATCCGGACAACGAGACTGCTATACTACAAATGGGCCTACTCTCTCTTGAGTCAGGACAAATTGAAAAAGCTGCGAAAAGATTTGAAAAATTAGTACTTTTGCAGCCCGAAAATCAAGAGTATGCTCGTCAGCTCGAAGAGATTCGAAACAATTAAGAGAATAACACATCAAAATATTTATAAGTTATGCCAAGCGGTAAGAAAAGGAAAAGACATAAGATTGCTACGCACAAGCGTAAGAAACGTCTAAGAAAAAATAGACACAAGAAGAAGAAATAATTCTTAACTATGGCCTACGAAATGTTCATAGACGTAGGACCTGAGGGAGAAAGAATTGCTCTGCTCAAAGACAAGAAATTAGTCGAATTACACCAAGGAATTTCTGATAGCAGTAAATTTCGAGTTGGTGAAATATATTTAGGTAAAGTAAAGAAAATCATGCCTGGTCTTAACGCCGCTTTTGTCGACGTTGGACACGAGAAGGATGCATTTCTTCATTATCACGACTTAGGACCTTACGTAAATTCATTAGTCAAAATAACTAATGAAACATTGAAAGGTGCCAGATCAGACGGCAATCTAACGGACTTTAAGTTGGAGCCAGAAACTCTTAAAACTGGTAAGATAAACGAGGTTTTAAAGAGAAATCAACAGATTCTTGTCCAGATAGCGAAAGAGCCCATTTCAACCAAAGGACCTAGGCTTACCACAGAAATATCTATTGCTGGTAAGTATTTTATATTGGTTCCTTTTTATGATACCGTGAATGTATCTAAAAAAATCAGTACTCTCGAAGAAAGAAAAAGACTGAAGAATTTAGGCAACAGTCTCAAAACACCCAAACTTGGTCTTATCTGCCGTACAGCAGCTGAGGAAAAAGGTGGGCAGGACCTTCATCAAGATATCTTAGAATTGCAGCAAAAATGGGAGTCTGTTTTTGACAAGCTGCCTCACGCCAATGTTAGAGACAAAGTCTTAGGTGAAGACCAGAAAAGCTTCGCTATTCTTAGAGATTTGTTGAGTTACGACTTTGCTAATATTACGGTCAATAGCAAAACGCTTCACGAAGAGATGAAGGTTCATTTGGCTACGATTAATAAAGACTTACCTAAAGTTCTGAAGCATTACACGGGCAAAGCTAAAATATTTAGTCACTACGGTATCGACAAGCAAATACAGAGCTCGTTTGGAAAAACGGTTTCTTGTCCAGGGGGAGCCTATGTTATTATTGAACACACTGAAGCTCTTCACTCAATAGATGTAAATAGTGGAAGTAAACAGGCTAAGTCTGCAAATCAAGAAGAGAATGCTTTAGCAGCTAACTTAGACGCTGCTCGTGAAATTGCTCGCCAGTTAAGACTTCGGGATATGGGTGGTATAGTTGTGATTGATTTCATAGATCTACGAACACCTAATTTTAAGCGACAACTATTTAATACTCTTAAGGAGGCTATGGATGATGATAAAGCCAAGCATACTATCTTACCAATGAGTAAATTCGGACTGATTCAGATTACACGTCAGCGTGTGAGACCTGAAATGTCTATCAAAACTGCAGAGAGTTGTCCTACTTGTAATGGAACAGGATCAATTGTTTCCAGTGTAAATCTTGGAGATGACATGGAAAATGATTTGGACTACCTGCTTACCAATGCAAAACATAAATCAATTACTCTAGTCACTAATCCATATCTAGCGTCATACGCTAAAGAAGGATTCCCTTCTAGACAGATGAAGTGGTTTGGTAAGTATAAGAAATGGGTAGGAATCAAGGTAGATATTAAAAAAGGTATGCTTGACTACAGCTTTCTTGATAGTCAAGGTGAGACCATAGATCTGCAGCGTTCTTAGTCAATGGCACTTAGACTAATTGTCGTAGGAGCTACCAAAGAAAAGTTTTACAAACAAAGCGAGCAAGAGTATATTAAACGTCTCAAGAGGTTTGCTAAACTTAGCTATACAGAAGTAGCTTCCTCAAAGAAGTCTGCTGATCGATCAGCTTGTCTTCAGATGGAAGAAGTTAATATTTTGAAACAAGTCGGTGAACAGGACTTTGTAATACTTCTAGATGAAAAAGGGAAACAGTTCACAAGCAGAGAATTTGCCAGCAAGCTCAATAATCTGCTTGTTAATAATGCTAATTTGACCTTCGTAATTGGTGGTGCCTTTGGTTTTTCAGATGCAGTTAGACAACGAGCGAATTTTTTTATCAGTCTTTCGAATTTGACATTTCCTCATCATCTTGTAAGAACAATATTCTTAGAGCAATTGTATAGAGGGTTCACCATTCTTTCTGGCGGAAACTATCACAATGATTGATTCGTTTATATGGAAAGTTTATCCTAAAAAAATATGATTTTTACCAAACAATGATATGTTTGCAGCGGTTACAATTTTAGAAGATTAGAATGGCAAAAAAGAAAAAAGATAAATCAGACGATAAGAAAAAGATGGGTAGGCCGCCTACTAAACCAGTAGTCAAAAGGCCAGCATATTACGTCACTGTAAAGGTGAGCAATTCTATGAATTATCAGAAGACCAATGTGCTAATAAGTAAAGACACTATTCCTGAGATAAAGCAATTGATAGCTAGATCACCTCAGACTGTAGAGTTTCTAGGTTATTGGAATGGTAAATCGTATGATGCAGTCCCAGAAATAGAGGACTTCTTGAAAAGTCGAGCAAAGAAAAAATAATCAAATGGAGCTTGTGAAAATAAGCTCCATTTTTTATGGTGATAAATCTCAATGCTTAAAAATTATAGCACACAATTTTGGTTGTTGTGTTTAAGTACTTTACTGTTTTTCTTTAGCTTCAGCGTACTTATACCTGAATTGCCAGATTACATAACTTTCTTGGGTGGTGAAAGCTACAAGGGTGCTACTATCGGACTATTTACCATTGCAGCTGGTTTGTCCAGGCCATTAAGTGGTCGCTTAGCAGATAGTATCGGTCGTTTACCCGTTATGATTTTTGGCGGGGTAGTCTGCGTTATAATGGCTTTGCTGTATCCAATTTTCACCTTGGTTTTAGGATTTTTAATCCTTCGATTCTTTCACGGATTGAGTACAGGGTTTATGCCAACAGGCACAGTCGCTTACTTGTCAGATATAATACCAAGTGACCGAAGGGGAGAGGCAATGGGCTTGGTGGGGATTATGAACAATATTGGGTTGATGGCAGGGAATGCTTCAAGTTCTTTAATCAAAAATGTGATTGGTATGAATAAGTTGTTTTGGTTATCCGGGGTAGTAGCGTTCGTCTCAGTTGCCATAATATTTCGTATGAAAGAGACTCTACCGTCTCCTGAAAAACTAAATTCTAAACATTTCAAGATAGGTTGGAGTGATATTTGGGATAAAAGGGCCAAAGAGCCTGCGTTAGTTATGTTGATGACTGTAATGCTTTTTGGAACCATAATAACTCTGATTCCGGATTATTCTAAAGGTCTTGGGATTATGAATAAAGGGTTGTTTATTTCAATTATGACTGTAGCTACTGTCATAACACGTTTCACTACGAGTAAACTTTCAGATATAAAAGGGAGAATCTACAGCTGTAAGATCGGGACCAGCTTTTGGTTTCTATCTGCATTACTACTTTCTTACCCCAACTTAAATACATTTTATGTTGCAGCGGTATTCTGTGGAATTGCTAGTGGGATTAATTCTCCTGCATTGTTTGCGTGGGCCGTGGACGTAGCTAATGGCGTGAGAAGTGGGAGAGCTATGGCTACATTGTTTATAACATTGGAAGCTGGCATCACACTGGGAGCATTTATATCTGCAGCTATATATGGTAATGAGTTTACCAATTTCACTTTCGTGTTTCTTTTTCTAGCTACCATCATGGTAGGTGCTTTACTCTATCTCTTTATTGGATTGAGAGTAAAAGAAACAGGATAAACGATAGATAGTGAGCAAGTTGAGTATTGTGCTTGAGGAGTGTATTGCACTTTGATTAAATCACCTTAGTGTCAAGATGATATTTTGGATGATTCTAAAGAACAAAACTTCTTGAGAGGGTGTTTATTATTTAGTCAAAGTCATACATTTGCAGCAAAATTTATTAAGCATTTCATGGGTAAAAATGTAAAAATTAAACACGGGATGGACATCAGCCTCGAAGGAGTAGCTGAAAAAAATGTCATCATCGCAAATGCCCCTGTCACCTATGCTGTCAAGCCAAAAGACTTTAAGGGCTTATTGCCTAAGATGAAGGTCAAAGTTGGTGACAAGGTTAAAGCGGGAGAATGTCTGTTTACAGATAAAAAAAATGATCAAATATGCTTCACGTCTCCCGTTTCGGGAACAGTAGAAGAAGTTTTGCGAGGCGATCGCAGAGCTATTCTAGAAGTGGTAGTTAAAGCAGATGAAGCTCAAGAATCAGCTTCATTCGACGTTTCTGACTACCAAAACAAAAGTGGCGATGAAGTGAAAGCTGTTATGCTTTCCGCTGGAGTTTGGCCATTCATAGTTCAAAGACCTTATGGAGTATTAGCAGATACAGACATTGCTCCTAAAGCTATTCACGTTTCTGGTTTTGATTCAGCTCCTCTGGCTGCAGACTTGTATGTCACGTTGAATGGAGAAGAAGAGAATTTGAAGGTTGGCTTTGAGGTATTGAGAAAATTAACCGAAGGAGATGTTCACTTGAATCTACATAGTAACTTTGACTCTAGCATTTATTCTAAAGTTGAGGGGGTTATAAGAAATACATTTAGTGGTCCTCATCCCAGCGGACTCGTTGGCGTTCAGATTAACAAAATTGATCCTATCAATAAAGGTGATATAGTTTGGACTATAAAGCCGCAGCATGTTGCATTCATTGGTAGATTGTTTACTCAAGGGAATCTTGATTTGTCACAAACCATAGTAGTTGCTGGTTCTGAAGTCTCTATGCCTGCATACTATTCTACTAAGTTGGGAGCAAATCTACATTCGGTATTAAATAACAACATTTCATCTGAGAATGTAAGGGTCATCAGTGGTAACGTACTTACTGGAACCAAAGTTAACAATGACGGTTTCTTAGGGTTTTTTGATAATGGAATCTCTGTTATACCAGAAGGTGATGAATACGAATTGCTAGGTTGGTTAGTTCCATCATATGCAAGACCTACTTTGAGTTCAACATTGCCAATATCAAAATTTTTCAAAAAGAAATTTAAAGCAAATACCAATCCTCACGGTGAAGAAAGAGCTTATGTGGTAACAGGTCAGTATGAGAAAGTAATGCCTATGGATATTATGCCACAACAACTTATCAAGTCAGTTATGACAAAGGATTTAGAGCTAATGGAAAATCTTGGTATTTACGAAGTAATTGAGGAGGACTTCGCACTGTGCGAATTTGTCTGTACTTCAAAAATCAACGTTCAAGAGATATTATCTGAAGGTTTAGCATTAATGGAAGAAGAATCATAATGAAATTTTTAAGAGATCAAGTAGATAAAATAAAACCAACCTTTTCGGAAGGCGGTAAATTAAGTTTCTTGCATTCAACATTTGATGCATTAGAAACTTTCTTATTTGTTCCAAACCACACTACAAAAAATGGTACACACATTAAAGATGGAGTGGATTTAAAAAAAACAATGTTCTTGGTAGTGATTGCACTTATACCAGCACTTTTGTTTGGTATGTGGAACATAGGTCACTTACAGTCTTTGGCTCTAACGGGTGAAGATGGTGATTTATTTGGCAACTTTTGGGTTGGACTTTTACAAATACTACCAATTATCATAGTTTCATATGGTGTTGGACTTGGTATTGAAATGGCATTTGCTCAGTTCAAGGGTCACCCGGTAAATGAAGGGTTCCTTGTGACTGGTTTGCTTATCCCAATGGTAATGCCAGCCGATATCCCATTATGGATGGTAGGTTTAGCAACAGCATTTGCTGTAGTAATAGGTAAAGAGGTGTTCGGAGGTACAGGTATGAACTTTCTGAATCCTGCACTTACTGCTAGAATGTTCTTGTATATAGGTCATACACCTGATATGAGTGGTGAAGAGTGCTGGGTGCCAATACCGGAAGGTATGGCTGCTGTCGATGGCTATTCAGGTGCTACTAGTTTGGGTAACATGGCAACAGCTTCTGCGGCTGGCAAGCCGTGGAGCGATGATTTATTATTCGGTGGAAGTATAATGGATAGTGTAATAGGAACTGTCCCAGGTTCGATAGCAGAGACTTCAGTTATCGCCATACTTATTGGAGCAGCAATACTTATTGGTGCAGGAGTTGGTTCTTGGAAGATTATGCTAAGTACTGTACTTGGTGGATTATTTATGGGATGGATAATGAATGTTTCTGCTGACGGAAACGTATGGACGGATGTTCCTGCTTGGTACCACTTAGCAATAGGTGGATTTATGTTTGGTGCGGTGTTCATGACAACAGATCCTGTATCAGCAGCTCAAACAGATCGAGGAAAATGGATTTATGGATTCTTGATAGGGGTTTTAACAGTTCTTATCAGAGTGTTCAATCCGGGTTATCCAGAAGGGATAATGATGGCTATACTATTCATGAATGTATTTGCTCCACTTATCGACTACTACGTAGTTCAGTCTAACATTAAAATGAGATTAAATCGTGTCAAAGTTTAATAAAAATTCAAACGGATACATCTTCGGATACGCCATTTTGCTCACACTAGTTTGTGGTACATTATTGGCATTTGTTTCTGAAGGACTTAAAGAGAAACAAAAAGCAGCTGTGTTGTTAGAAAAACAACAATTCATCCTGAAAGCAGGAATGGGAGCTGAAGCACTGGAGGGAATGACTGGACCAGAGATTACAGAGTTATATAACAAAGTAGTTAAGGTTGACATAGTAAACTCTAAAGGAGACAAACTTGATGTAAATGAAGCAAAGCTTTCAATTCTGAAAGAGTATAAGAAGACTAACTCAGCAGAGAGAAGTCTACCGGTTTACATAGTGGGTAAAAAAGATAACCCTTCAGAAGTAGAATCTTATGTATTACCAACGTACGGTAATGGGTTATGGGACAATGTTTGGGCATATGTTGCTATTGATGGTGATTTAGAAACAGTTGAAGGTGTAGTTTTTGATCATAAAGGCGAAACTCCAGGACTTGGAGCTCGTATCACTGATTCTGAAGTTCAGAAAAGATTTGAGGGTAAAAAAATTGCATATGAAAGCAATGGAATTGATGCCCCTGATTTTCAAAAAGGAGAAGTTGGTTCTGCGACATATGCAGGTGATCCACAGAAAGTGGATGGATTGAGCGGTGCTACTATAACTGCAGTTGGAGTCAACGACATGTTGGATACATATCTAACACTTTACAAGCCATATTTAACAAGTAAGAAAAACTAAACTATGAGCAACGAAATTAAAAAATCAGAGCCCCTTTTAAGTAAGAAAAGGAAGCAGCTCGTAAGCAATCCAATGGATACAGATAATCCAATTACCATTCAGGTATTGGGTATTTGTTCTGCTTTAGCGGTAACAATAGCACTAGAAGGTACTGTTATTATGGCCTTAGCTGTATTATTTGTATTGGTACTTGCTAACGTAATTATTTCCGCATTGAGAAATACGATTCCAAATAGAATCAGAATTATTGTGCAGCTTGTTGTAGTTGCATCTTTAGTTGCAATTGTGGATCAGGTACTTAGAGCATTTGCTTATGAGCAATCAAAAGCTCTATCCGTATTCGTCGGTCTGATTATTACAAATTGTATTGTAATGGGAAGACTAGAGGCCTTTGCATTGGGAAATAAAGTTTGGGATTCATTCTTAGATGGTGTTGGTAACTCAATCGGTTATGGATGGATAATAATTGCTATCGCATTTTTCAGAGAGTTATTTGGTGCAGGGAAGCTATTTGGTATAGAGGTACTTGGTGATTGGTATGTCAATAATGGTTTCTTCGCTACTCCAGCAGCGGCTTGTATCATTTTGGGTATTATCATCTGGATACTCAGAGCAAGAAGTGGATACATAGAAGATTAAATTGGGTTAGTAATAATTAAATAAGAGATTAAATGGAAAATTTATTAAACATATTCGTTAAATCGATCTTTATCGACAATATGATTTTCGCATACTTTTTGGGTATGTGTTCTTACTTAGCTGTATCTAAAAAATATAAAACAGCAGCAGGTCTAGGGGCTGCCGTAATTTTTGTTTTAGGTATTACCGTTCCTTTAAACTGGTTGGCATATAACTTTCTTTTGAAAGAAGGAGCACTTACTTGGATTAGTAATGAGTTTGCGTCTATAGACCTTGAAGTTCTTAAGTTCATAGTGTTTATAGCCGTAGTAGCAGCTTTTGTGCAACTTACAGAAATGGTGATTGAGAAGTTTTCTCCTTCATTGTATAATTCTTTGGGAATTTTCTTGCCACTTATCGCTGTTAATTGTTCCATTCTTGGAGCAGCATTGTTCTTACCTACAAGAGGATATGATTTAACTGAGGCAACGGTTTTTGCTTTGGGTTCTGGTATTGGATGGTTCTTGGCGGTAGTTTCACTAGCTGCAATCCGTGAGAAAATGGCTTACAGTGATGTCCCAAAACCTTTGAGAGGACTAGGAATTACATTTATCGTAGTAGGTCTGATGGCTTTCGGTTTTATGAGTTTTCAAGGATTTAAATTACCATTTTAAGTAAAAGAAAATTATGTTATTATTAGTAAATACAACAGTTGTAATTTTAGCAGCCATCGTCTTTACGATGATTATCATCTTATTGGTGAGTATGCTAGTTGTAGCTGCGAAGAGATTAGTAAATCAAGGAGCTGTTAAGCTTTCAATAAATGGAGAGAAGGAAGTAGAAATAGAAGCGGGTGGAACCCTCTTAAGTGCCTTACAACAGGCAGATCTTTTCTTACCATCAGCTTGTGGTGGAGGTGGTACTTGTGCAATGTGTAAGTGTCAAGTACACGAAGGTGGTGGAGATATTCTTCCTACAGAAACTGGCCATATCAAACGTGGTGAGC
>ERZ1047472.439-NODE-439-length-37439-cov-6.435855_pt1 | contig 37439 bp, 26 predicted proteins | sample MGYA00383095_ERZ1047472 | MGnify/ENA primary metagenome ERZ1047472 (study PRJEB29581, sample SAMEA5548365) | metagenome | biome: marine; feature: coastal; material: water | depth 1 m | study: Short-term variability in the microbial, nano- and picoplankton dynamics... | reverse complement strand
GCCGGTTTGCCCCAGCTGGGTGGGCCGCTGCTGACCAGCTCTGGAGTGTTCTTCTTGGGATCTGTCTTTGAAAGCGCCCTGCGAGCCTACGATGTGGATACCGGAGAAGAGCTGTGGAAGCACGCCCTGCCTGCGCCGGGTGCGGCGACTCCTATGAGTTACGTGGTTCGCAACGAACAAGGCCGACTTAAACAGTTTGTTGTCATCGCCGCCGGAGGGGACAGTCGCATGCCCATTGGGGCCACATCCGACTACCTCGTGGCCTTTGCCATTGCTGAAGCTGACGACGCGCCCTAGAAAATTCGGGCTCTCCGGGCACCGTCGCCCAACTCGCGACTGAGGGTGGTAGAGTTTGGGCAGGGTGAGAATAAAAACGGGGAGTAGACAGTGGCAACAGCAACACCTTTGGCCGGGTTGACGGTTTTGGATTTTGGTCAGGTTTATAACGGGCCGTACTGTGGTTTTTTGCTGGCACAGGCCGGTGCTAGGGTCATTAAGGTTGAAGCGCCCACGGGTGAAGCGCTGCGAGGTCGCAGCGGCACGTCCAAGCCCAGCTTTCCTTTTCGTATGTTCAACAGCACCAAGGAGTGTATTACCGCCAACATCAAGCACCCGGAAGGCCGGCAAATGATCAAAGACTTGGTGCCACATGTGGATGTGGTGCTGGAGAACTTTTCTCCGGGCACCTTGGCGGAAAACGGACTTGGCAGTGATGTGTTGTGCGCCCTGAATCCACGCCTGATCTACGCGGCGGGCACCGGTTACGGGGCTAGCGGTCCTTATCGAGATCATCTTGGGATGGACATTACCCTGCAGGCCATGAGCGGGGTGATGAGCGTGACCGGCAGCCCGGACAGCCCGCCTACCAAGGCAGGGGCCGCCTTCTGCGATATTTTAGGCGGCGCGCATCTGTACGGTGGCATTGTCTCGGCGCTGTATCAGCGCGAGCAAACCGGCAAGGGCGCCGTGGTGGACATATCCATGCAGGACTGTGTGTTTCCGGCTCTGGCCACCCAGCTGGGCACCTACTTTCAGTTGGGGCATCAGCCGGCCCGTACAGGCAACCGCCACACCGGGATGGCCCTTGCACCTTATAACGTCTACGAGGCCAAGGATGGCCATGTGGCCATGATCTGTTTTCGCGGGGAGCACTGGCAGCGCCTATGCGATGCCATGGGACAACCACAGTACAAGACCGATGAGCGCTTTGCCCGCACCAAGGACCGGGCGCGCAACATGGACGAGGTGGATGCGGTGGTTGAAGAGTGGACCCGCACCCTGACCAAGCGCGAGATCTTCGCCATAGCCGAAGAAACAGGCATGATCTGTGCGCCGGTACAGACCTTGGAAGAGGTTGTGAACGATCCCCAGCTCTTGGCACGGGGTACGTTGGCGTGGGGTGACGATAAGTGGGGTGAGCGCTCCCTTAAGTTTCACACCCCCATCCGCTTTAAGGACATGGAGGCGCCCAGCGTGCCAGACATGGCAGACCTTGGTGCCAACAGTGAGTCTGTGCTGATGGAATTTTTGGGCATGGACGGCGATCAGGTTGCCGAACTTCGGGACAAAAAAGCGATTTAGGGCCAGCCTCAGGCTCCGGCCTTCACTGTTTGCACATATATGGCTGTGCTAATCTGCTGCCCCGATTCGGACCGAGCAAAGACCCATGAGCGACGACAACACAGCCAACACATTCAATACCATCGAAGAGGCTCTTACCGCCATCCGTCAGGGCGAAATGGTCATGGTGGTGGACGACGACGACCGCGAGAATGAAGGCGACTTGATCATGGCCGCCAGCAAGGCGACGCCGGAAGCTGTGGCTTTCATGATTCGGCACACCAGTGGCATTCTGTGCACACCGATTTTGCAGGAACAGGCGGTCAAACTGCACCTAGACCCCATGGTTTCCCGCAACGACGCACCCATGAGCACGGCCTTTACGGTTTCCATCGATTATAAAGAAGGTTTGACTACGGGTATTTCCGCCGAAGAGCGTGCGGCTACTACCCAGGCTCTGACCAATAGCAATGTTAGCGCCGAGGACTTTGTGCGTCCGGGTCACATTTTTCCCTTGGTAGCTCGGCAAGGCGGGGTACTGGTGCGATCGGGGCATACCGAGGCGGGTACCGATCTGGCCATATTGGCGGGCTTGCCGCCAGTTGGGCTGTTGGCAGAGCTGGTAAATGACGATGGCACCGTGCAGCGACTGCCGGAACTCATGGCCTTTTCCCAAGAGCACAATCTTAAGATCATCACCATTGCCGATCTCATTGCTTACCGACAGCAGCGGGAGCAGTTGGTTCAGCGTAGCTACGAATTCGCCATTTCCACCGCTGTTGGTGACGCCCAAGCCTACGGCTACAAAACCAAATTCGAAGACGCCGAGCATATCGCCTTGGTGTTTGGCGACATCCACGCTATGGAGTCAGTACCGGTGCGTATTCATCGGGAAAAGTTGGTGGAGGATATTTTCGGTGCTCAAGGGGACGAGCACCCGACCAGTATGTTGAACGCCGCCATGCAGCGTATCGAGGCATTGGGGGGTGGTGTGCTGATATACCTGCGCACGGGATTTGTTGGGGTGCCCTTGGAAGACTTCGAGTCCCAAAGCCGAGAAGACGAGCGCCGCAGTCAATGGCTGGAGGTGGGAGTTGGGGCGCAAATTCTGCGGGACTTAGGATTGAGCAAGATCCGCCTGATTGCGGGACGGTCCGTAGACTATGTGGGCGTTGAAGGCTTCGGACTTACCTTGGTGGATACCGAGATGCTCTAGCAGACGGTTACCGAGCACTGCCGCTGGCACCGCGCTCAGCGGCGGTATTGAAATATCGCTTCCTGATCTTTTTTGCCCACATAGACAATCCGTAAATCTTCGGTGCGCGTTCCGCAGCTCCGACACTTCAGCTTCGAGCGCATTTTATGCACTTGGGTGCTTGGCCCCAATTGGCTTATCAACTTCTCAATGTCCAGCTTGGTTTGTCGCTGACAGGCCTCACAGACGGCGTATAAGTGAAAACTGTGGATCAAGTCATTGAGAGATTGCATGTGGTTCGCCTTTTAGGAAATCCTGTCGGGCGACATACTGTATAAATATACAGCCTCTTAAATCAACTAAAATGTTAACTTTTAGTGCTCGAGATGTCCTTGACCTAATGCCGACGCCCTTGGCGAACGGATCTGGTAATGCCACAGTAGAAGACAGCGCTGTCATCAAGAGACCCCTATGCCCGCATCCACGGACCAATCCCAATGCCCCATAGCCATTACCATGGGGGACCCTGCTGGTGTGGGGCCAGAAATATTGGCCCGAACCATTGCCGGCGCTTCTGCTGGCTCTGGGACAGACTCTGGGACAGACAGCGCCAGCCCCGTTGACCAAGACGGCGTCCCATGGGTCTTAGTCGGAAGTCGTTGGGCTTTGGAGAAAGGTGCCCAATGTGTGTCTGTGCAACTGCCGCCCCTGAACACTATCAACAACCCTCAAGAAGCCAAGCCCGGCTGGAACTTGCTGGATTTGGGCATACCGGAACCGGACGATTTTCGTTTTGGAGAGGTTCAAGCCAGTTGCGGCGAGGTTGCCGTACGCGCCGTGGAGTGGGCGGCAAATCAATGTTTACAGGGACAACTGGCGGCCATGGTGACCGCGCCCATCAACAAAGAAGCCATTCACGCTGCTGGCTACGTCAATGATATTGGTCACCAAGAAATTCTGGCGCGATTGGCTGGTGTGAGCCAAACCGCCACCATGCTTATGACCCCGGGGTTGCGAGTAGTGCACTTATCCACCCATAAATCCTTGGCCGAAGCTGTTCGCTTTGTCACCCGGGATGAAGTGCTGGCGAAGCTGCATTTGATTCATAACACCCTAAGCCAATGGGGGGTAACCAACCCCCGTATCGCCGTAGCGGCCCTGAATCCCCATGGCGGCGAGGGTGGCTTGCTGGGACGGGAAGAAATAGAGGAGTTGGCTCCGGCAGTAGAGTTGGCACAAGGCGATGGCATCCAAGCCGTTGGGCCGCTGCCGGCAGATTCAGTGTTCAATCGGGCCATAGCCGGTGAGTTCGATGTGGTGCTGGCCCTGTACCACGACCAAGGTCATATCGCGATCAAGGTCCATAATTTTCATGAATCCACCACGGCAACCATGGGGGTGCCCTTGGTGCGAACGTCTGTAGATCATGGCACAGCCTTCGATATCGCTGGTCAAGGCATTGCCGATGCCACGGGCATGAAAGCCGCCTTGGACGCGGCCTTGGCCATCGTGGCGGGGCGGTTGGGGGAGCTTGTAAGCCACTAACCCTAGCTCGCGGAATCCTGCTTGAGCTGGCTATTACGTATTCTTTTGCCCCCATGCCTATGGCACACTCAATGGCTAATTCAAAGCTAGGGGAGACGCTATGAAAGCTGCTGTATTTCGCGAAGTAAATGTACCCATGGAAATCGAAGAAGTGACGGTTTCCAAACCCGGCCCTAGAGAGGTGCTGATTCGCACTAAGGCGGCGGGTATCTGCCACAGTGACATGCACTTTTTCAACGGTAGCTACCCCGGCAAACTGCCCATGGTGCTCGGCCATGAAAGCGCCGGTATCGTCGAGCAGGTGGGCAGCGATGTGCACTACGTTAAACCCGGTGACCACGTCATTACCTGTCTATCGGTTTTTTGCGGTCACTGCGAGTCTTGCCTCACCGGGCACCTGTCTCTTTGCCAAGAACCTGAAACCAATCGCAGCAGCAAAGAAGAACCGCGCCTGAGTCAAAACGAACAACCCTTGACCCCCTTCGCCCAGCTTGGCTCTTTTGCCGAGATGATGTTGGTTCACGAGCACGCGCTGGTGAAAGTCCGTGAAGACATGCCTATGGACCGAGCCGCGTTGATAGGCTGCGGCGTGACAACGGGTATTGGCGCGGTGATACATACTGCAGCGGTTGAACCAGGTTCTACCGTGGCCGTGATCGGTTGCGGCGGTATCGGACTGTCCGCCATTAACGGCGCAGCCTTGGCCGGTGCCTCTCGCATCATCGCCGTGGACATGGTGGCCTCAAAGCTGGAGCTGGCGCGCAAGTTTGGTGCCACGGATTTGGTGGATGCCAGTGACGGTGAATCGGTGCAGAAAGTTATCGAGATGACCGGTGGCGGCGTGCATTACTCCTTCGAAGCCATTGGCTTGAAAGCCACCGCTGAACAAGCGTTTCAAATGTTGCGGGCCGGTGGTACGGCCACGGTAATCGGCATGATTCCGCCCGGGCAGATGGTGTCCATTCACGGCGTGGACTTCTTGTCCGAAAAGAAGATTCAGGGATCAATGATGGGGTCCAACCGCTTCCGGGTAGACATGCCACGCTTCGTGGATTTTTACCTGCAAGGCAAGCTCCATTTGGACGATATGATCTCCAATCGCATTGCGCTGTCTGATATCAACGAGGGCATGGCCGCGCTGGAAACCGGCGAGATCGCCCGCAGCGTCATCATGTTTGACTAGTACCACCAGGAAAACGTCAGGAGTCGAGTATGCGTTGGCTTTCTTTTTTACGCGATGGGTCCGAAACCTTTGGCTACGTGACCGCTTCAACTGGTGATGGCGAGGGCGTGGTGGATGCCGGCGCCCGGAGTGACTTTTCATCCTTGGGTGAGGCCATTGCCGCCGGGGCGCTAGAGCAACTGGCGGGCAGCTGCGGTGATGCCGCGGATTTGCCTCTGGCGGAAGTAGACTTTCTACCCACCATTACCAATCCCAGTAAGATCATGTGTGTGGGCCTTAACTACAAGGCCCACCAAGAAGAAACCGGCCGAGGTGGTGAGGGTTATCCAACCATCTTTGTGCGCTTCGCTGATGCCCAAATGGGCCATGGGGCACCCATGATTCGGCCTTTAGAGTCCGGGGCTTTGGACTTTGAAGGGGAAATTGCCATGATCATTGGCAAGGCTGGGCGTCGTATCAAGGCTGCCGATGCAATGTCTCATGTGGCGGGTTTTTCCATCTACAACGACGGCAGTGTACGAGACTGGCAGCGGCAGACCAGCCAATTTACCCCGGGCAAAAACTTCGCCAATACCGGCGGCTTCGGGCCGTGGATGATGACCCTGGACGAAGTTGGTGACCTAGATGCCATGGAAATCACCACGCGCCTGAACGGTGAGGTCATGCAAAATGCCACATCAGATCTGTTGGTACATGGCTTTGTGGAGCTGCTGCAGTACTGCTCTACCTTTGTGGAGCTTAAGCCCGGCGATGTGATCGTCACCGGCACCCCTGGCGGTGTGGGCGCTGCCCGAAAGCCCCCAGTCTTTATGGACGATGGCGATGTGATTGAGGTGGAGGTCAAACCCATTGGCCTGCTGCGCAATCCGGTGATTGCCGAAGAAGCCTGATAACGATTCTATTTTACCGCCGGCAAGCGGCGACTTTGGCTGGAGAAAAGTGTGAAGTTTGGTATTGGCCAAAGCGTGCCCCGTAGTGAAGACCCCCGTTTAATCACCGGCGGCGGACAATATACCGACGATATTAACCGACCCAACCAGCGCTACATTCGTATTCTGCGTTCACCCTATGCCCACGGATTGATTACCGAGCTCGACGTCACCGAGGCGATGACGCGCCCCGGCGTGGAAGCGGTTTATACCGCCAAGGATCTGCAGCATCTCGGGGGGTTGCCTTGCCGGGCGGCGCTAAAAAACGCTAAGGGCGAGAAGGCGTTCATTCCTCATCGCCCGATTCTTGCGGAAGATCGCGTGCTCTTCGTCGGTCAAGCCATTGCCGCGGTAATAGCCCAAACTCCTGAGCAAGCCGCCGATGCCATCGAAGCCATTGAGCTGAGCGTCGACGACTTACCCGCTTGTGCGGATTTGGCTCGGGCCTTAGATCCTGATACCCAACCCATGCATCCGGGTCACAGCGATAATCTGTGTGTGCACTTTGAGCAAGGCGCAGCGGATGCTGTGGATCGGGCCTTGGCCGCGGGTGACCATGTGGTTCGGGTCAGCATGGTCAATAACCGAGTGGTACCCAGTCCATTAGAGCCTCGTGCAACCTTGGTAGAACCACAGGGAAATGGGTTCAGTATTTACAACCCCAGCCAAGGTGCGCTGGGCCAGCGTGCGGTGCTGGCAAATATCTTTGCCATGTCCTCAGACCAGATTCGGGTGATATCCCCGGACACTGGCGGCGGTTTTGGTGTTCGTGGTGAAGTGCACTCCGAGGTTTGCGTAGCCGCGCACGCGGCAATGACCTTGGGTTTGCCCATCAAGTACACCGGAGATCGCTCGGAAATGTTTCTCAGCGACAATCACGGTCGCGACAATCTCACCGATGTCAGTGCCAGCTTCGACGCGAATGGCCAGATCACTGGGGTTCGGGTTGAGACCACGGCGAACCTTGGCGCCTATTGCTCCAACGCCGGCCCCTTTGTCCCCACCATGGCCGGCGGGCGTATTTTGGGTTCCGTGTATCGAATTCCCCATGTGCATCATTCGGTGAAATGCGTATTTACCAACACCATGCCTGTTGGCGCTTATCGCGGTGCGGGTCGGCCGGAAGCCTGCTACGTCATGGAGCGTCTTTTCGACGCGGCGGCCCGGCAGTTGGGCATGGACGCCATCGAACTGCGTAAGCGTAATTTTATTGCTCCTGAGGACATGCCTTACCAATTGCCCTCTGGGGTTACCATCAGCAGCGGCGAGTTTGCCAACACCCTGGATATGGCTTTGGAGCGCAGCGACTGGCAGGGCTATGCTCAGCGCGCCGAGACCAGCCAAGCCAAGGGCATGCTGCGGGGCCGGGGCATCGGCTTCTACATGGAATCCAGCGGCGGCGGGCCAGAAGAAGAGGCAGCGATAAGCTTAGGCGAGGATGGCCGCATCGATGTCATCGTAGGCACTTTTTCCCACGGCCAAGGTCATAGGACTACCTACGCGCAAATTCTCAGCGAGACCTTGGGCGTAGACTTCGAGCAGATCAACATCATTCAGGGTGATACCGACGTGGTGGCCTTTGGGGGCGGCACCGGCGGTTCCCGTTCTTCCCAGATGGGAGGCGTCGCTGTTAAGCGCGCGGGCCTTGCCTTGGTTGACGAGGCAAAACCCATTGCGGCGGAACTGATACAAAGCCCGGTTGAACAAGTGGTTTATGCCGACGGCATGTTTCGATCGGCGGAATCCGATGTCAGTGTGTCCCTCCAACAAGTAGCCGAGGCCTCCAAGCAGCCTCAATTTGGTGGGCGCAAACTGTCGAAAACCTTGCGTTATGACCGTGGCGGGGGCTTCACGTTTCCAAACGGCGCTCATATTGCTGAGGTTGAAATTGATCCAGATACTGGCGTGATTAGCGTAGATCGCTACACGGCGGTAGACGACTGCGGCCGGGTGATTAACCCGCTGCTGGCCGCCGGTCAGGTCCATGGCGGGGTGGCCATGGGTATTGGTCAGGCGTTGTATGAACACGCCCTTTACGATGACGAAGGTCAGTTGATCAGTGGCAGCTTGATGGACTACGCCATGCCGCGAGCCAGTCATATGTCGGATATGGACGTGAGTTTTAACGAGGTGTTGGATCCGAATAACGAGCTAGGCGTGAAGGGTATTGGCGAGGGCGGTGCCTGTGCAGCGCCGTCGGCGGTGGTGCTGGCTGCCATCGACGCCCTAGCGCATTTTGGTGTCACGGCTCTTGATATGCCCATGACGCCGGAGCGTTTGTGGCGGGCAATGCAGCAAAGCTCCGCCTAGATTTTTCTTAGGAGAAAAGAATGAGTGATTTCAACGGCGCGGATCTTATTGCCGATGCATTGGCCCAGATGGACGTTGAGCATGTGTTTGCCATCGTCAGCATTCACAACATGCCCATCTTGGACGCCATCAACCGACTGGGTAAAACTAAAATTATCGATGTGCGTCACGAGCAGGCAGGCACTCACGCCGCCGACGGTTATGCTCGGGCTAGCGGTAAGCTGGGTGTGATGATCGCATCGACCGGCCCTGGTACCTCCAATACCGTGACCGGATTGTACGAGGCTCAGTATGGCTCATCTCGGGTGCTGGTTATTACCGGGCAGGCCGAGACGGCATTTTACGGCAAGGGTCTAGCCTACGTGCACGAGGCAGAGAATCAGGTGCCCATGTTGGCTTCGGTTTGCCGGCGGGTGGAAAGCCCCAGGGCGGCGTCTCAGCTTGGGCCGGCTTTGCTGAGTGTGTTGACCGACATGTACACCGGGCGGGGTGCACCCGGCGCGCTGGAGATTCCCATCGATATCCAATATGCCGCGAATAGCCCCGTGGCGGTAACCCTGCCTGACAACCAACAGTTTGCTCCAGAGGCCAAGGGTCTGGATCAAGTGGTGGATGCCCTAGCCAACGCCAGTCGCCGGATTTTGCTGGTGGGCGGCGGCGCCATTGCTGCCGGTGCCCAAGACGAAGTGCGCGCGCTGGCGGAAAGTTTACAGATTCCTGTGCTGACCACGGTGGATGGTCGCGGGGTCATACCCGAGGATCATCCCCTGTGCATTGGCAACTACTACAACTCGGCAGGCATGTATCAGGCCATTGCCGATGCGGATTTGACCCTAGCCATTGGCACCAAGTTTGCCGTAGGTGTCGACGGCCAATTCGCAGCCCAAACACCGCCGGGCACCCTGGTGCACATCGATATTGACGGCAATATGGTCGGGCGTACCCACCACGCCCATGTAGGCCTAGTTGCCGATGCGCGTATGGCCCTGCTGGGCATCAATCAGCAACTGCCGAATTTACAGGCCAACGATGCTCAGTTTACGGACAAAATACTGCACGCAGGCGAGGGCATTCGGGGCGCCATGCGCGGACGTCTGGGTAGCGACTGGCCCCAAGTCATGGACTGTATTCGGGAAAAGCTGCCGGCCCAGTCGGTGTTTGTTCGAGACCAAACCATTTCTGCATACAACTGGGGGAACCAACAGTTCCCAATTCTGCAGCCGCGTACATCCATCAACCCCACCTCTGGGGCCATTGGTCCGGGTTTTCCCATGAGCGTGGGCGCGGCCATTGCCAGTGGCGGCAAGGGCGGAGCCAAGACCTTGGTCATTCACGGCGATGGCGGCTTCATGTTCCACGCTACCGAGCTGGCCACCTGTGCCCAATACCAAGTGCCGCTAGTGATTTGTGTGTTCAACGATTCCGGCTACGGCGTGTTGCGTTACCTGCAGCAAAGCCGTTTTGGGCGCATCAATGAAACAGACCTCGGCAAAGTTGCCTTCGCTCAAATGGCTCAAAGTATGGGCGTGCCCGGTCAGCGGGTGGATAGTGTCGCTGCATTCGCCAGTGCATTGGATGAGGCCTTGGCCGTTGATGGGCCCTATCTGATCGATGTGGACATGGAGCATTTCGCTCCCATGGAAATCTCGGTTATGCCGAAGAAAAAGGGCTAAGCCGAGATTTCTAACGCAGACCGGCAGGGATGGCGTGGCACCCGCCCTGGGCCTGCTCTTGCGGTCTTGGTCAGCGTTTCCCTTAGTTCTGCTCTTAGAGTCTGTGTTAGTTCATCTCTGAGTTTTTGGGTCCAGAGGACGCCACTGTCGCTGCCGATCCTTGGTAGCGAACACGGTAAATAACCCCGGCCTTGTCATCGGAGATCAGCAGGCTGCCGTCTGGAGCTACCAGCACGTCGTTGGGACGTCCCCAAGCGTCTTCGCCCTGTAACCAGCCGGTGACGAAGGGTTCGTAACTGACCTCACCGTCTGGATTTGTGGTCATCACACTGACCTGATAGCCAACCTTTGACGAACGGTTCCAAGAGCCGTGTTCGGCGACGAATAAGGCGTGGTGATAGCGTGGGGGAAAGGCCTGATCTGTGTAAAAGACCATGCCAATGGGCGCTGCGTGGGCCTGCATCCTCAAGGCAGCAGGTACCATGATTTCTGGTCGGTCTTTGTGGTCGCCGAATTTCGGATCGTCGATGATGCCAGCAGGTAAGTTTGCGGCGTTGGAGTGGACAAAGGGGTAGCCGTAGTGCGGTGCATTTTCGCCTACTTGGGTGGCCTTAGCTGGAATCACATTCAGTTCGTCGGCAGGAATGTCATCTCCCAACATGTCCCGGCCATTGTTACTCACCCACAAGTCGCCGGTGGTTGGGTGCCAATCCATGCCGACGATGTTGCGTATCCCTTGGCCAATGATCTGACTCTCGCCGGTGTTTGGGTTCAGGCGCAAAATAGCGGCAAAGCGTGGGTCATCGGACAAACAGATGTTGCAGGGGGCGCCCACCGGCACGTACAGCATGCCCTCTTTATCGAACTTGATGTATTTCCAGCCGTGGTGGCTTTTCTTGGGGAATTCGTCGGTCACCAGGTCCATGGGTGGATTCACGACCATGGACTGATCGATGTTGTTGACCCGCAAGATGTCCGAGCGGGCGGCGATGTACAGGTCACCGTCATGAATGGCCACACCGCTGGGCATGGTCAGATCGTCGAACAGAGTCACAACTTCTGGCTTAGCGCTGGTGAGCGCATTCTTTACCGCGTACACATCGCTGCGTTTGCGGGTGCCGATGATGAGATGTCCGGCGTCAGTGAGTGCCATCTGCCGAGCATTGGGTACCTCAAATGGCAGGGTTTCGATGGTGAACCCCGGGGGCACCGTTAGCATGTTGACGTCATCGGCGTTAACGGACGGATGAACCGTCACCAGCGTCGCAACCGCTAGGACGCGAAGACCACGGTAGGCGACGGAACGTAGCGATAAAGGCAGGTTGTTGAGGGTTATGCAGGCAAACATAGGGCATCCATCGTCGCGTCTGATAAGACCGAGCAAGGTGCCACAGACCTCGAATTCGGGCAACGCCGAGATTTGGGACTTGGCTTACCGCAATCGCTGACATTTCCCTTGGCTCCCTGAGATTTTTGCGTCACAGTGCCGCCCCTATGACCGCTCTTACCGACGTCGTTAAAGACGAAATTCAAACCGCCTATCGTACTTGGCTCGCTGCCCGGGACTTCAAGCCCCGACGAGGCCAGCGTCAGATGATCGCGCAAATTGCCCGCAGTCTATCGGCTGATGCTGATCGCGTAGCCGTGGTTGAGGCGGGTACCGGCACCGGTAAAACTGCCGCCTACTGTCTGGCGGCCATTCCTGTGGCTCAGAGTCTGAACAAGACCATTGTGCTCAGTACTGCCACGGTGGCCCTGCAAGAGCAGGTCATTCTTCAGGATCTGCCGGATATTCAAGAGCGGGCAGGACTGAAATTCAGTCTGACCTTGGCCAAGGGGCGGGGGCGCTATTTGTGCCTGAAGCGTCTGGACGACCATTTGAAGTACCAAGACCAGCAAGAGATTCCTATCTTCGATGTCACCGACGAAGATCACACAGTGCTGTATCAGGAGATGCTTAATCGCTTCTCGCAAGGACAGTGGGATGGCGAGGTGGACAGTTGGTCTGAGGGTTTGTCCGGCACGGCTTGGTCCGGAGTTACAACAGATCACCGCGGCTGCAGTAACAATCGCTGTTCCTTCTTCAAGCAATGTCCTTTTTTTCGCGCTCGGGCAAATCTAGAGGATTCCGATGTCATCGTGGCGAACCACGATTTGGTGCTGGCTGATCTGGCCTTAGGGGGCGGTGCCGTGCTGCCGGAGCCCGAGGACTGCATTTACATTTTGGACGAAGCCCACCACATAGCGGAAAAAACACAAAACCATTTTTCCAGCAACGCTCGAATAAACGGCACCATTCAATGGTTGGACAATGTTAATAAGGCGCTGGGTTCGGTGACCACGCGCTTTGGTCAGCCGGTGAGCCTCACCAGTTTGGCCACTGGTGCGGCGGCGGAAACTGACGCCCTAAGCTCCCACCTCTACGCCTTGTCAGACGGTTTGAATACTTTGCCCTTCGAGAGCAAGGACGACGACCGTGAGGTGTATCGGTTTCCTCAGGGCGATATACCCGGCACGCTTATGGATCTGGCCATGGCGGCGCTGCCTTCCTTGGGCAAGCTCTGCGACATCTTGGAACAGGCCCACGAGCAGCTGCAGGAGGCGGTAGCAGGCAACTCCGACTGGGCCAACGCCTATGAAGCCGAAGATTGGCTGGTGCCCATTGGTCAGCTGCAAAGCCGTGCCTTGGCTACCCGGGCGCTGTTTGAGGATTATGCGCTAGGTGCTGGTCGGCCTCGCCGCTATGCTCGCTGGCTTAACCGCACTCCTTACGACGTAGAAATGGTCAGCGCCCCTATCGAACCCGGGAACATCTTGCAGGAGGTACTTTGGGATCGCTGTTACGGCGCGCTGTGTACCTCGGCCACCATCACCGCCTTGGGGCGTTTTGATCGCTTTATCGAACGAGTGGGTCTGGATCCGTCGGTGTCCACCATGGTGATCCAAAGTCCGTTTAACTACCCAGAAGTGGCGACGTTTCATGTGCCGCCGATGCGCTCGGATCCGCGTGATTTCGACGCGCACACAGAAGAAGTCACCGCCTTAATTCCCCAGTTACTGCAAAGGCATGTGTCTGCCTTGGTGCTATTTACCTCTTGGCGGCAGCTAAACGCGGTGATCGGCGGCTTGGACAAAGCCTTGGCCGAAGAGCTGCTGGTACAAGGCGAGGGCAGCAAGCAGGCCTTGCTGGCGGAACACCGGCGTCGTGTAGACGACGGACAGCCGTCGTACTTGTTCGGTGTGGCGAGTTTTTCAGAAGGCTTAGACCTGCCCGGCGACTACTGCCGGCATGTGGTCATCGTTAAGCTGCCGTTCTCAGTGCCGGATGATCCGGTTGATCAGGCCATTGCCGAATGGGCCGAAGCTCAGGGGCGTAATCCGTTTTATGAGATTTCGGTGCCGGATGCATCACTGAAGCTGGTGCAGGCTTGCGGCCGCCTGATTCGCAGCGAAAGCGACTACGGAACCATATCCATGCTGGATAAACGCATCGTTACCCAGCGCTACGGCAAGGCCCTGATCGAATCGCTTCCACCTTTCCGCTTAGATCTGCCAACCTCCGTTTGACCTCCACGGCTTCCGCCCCGTCCTGCCAGTTTCGGCTCGCCCCTGCCGACCTCTGCCAAGCCAAGACCATGAGGCCGGGATCTGTCCAATAGGATTAGCCTTGGGCCCCGGCGCTGTAAATTTTCAATCGCCGGTTTTGCACCCGTTGCAGCAAGTCCTGTAAAAACGCCGCCATGTCCGCCTTCGTCAGACCAGCAACAATAGCCGCAATTTGTTCATTGGAATCGAAGTTGTAATTCTCCTCCACGAGACTCTGCCAATAGCGCTGACTGCGCTGGGCCAGATTTTTATCTTTTTCCGTGAGCCGGGCGATCAGGCCGTTTTTCTGCTGTTCAAAAAGCTCGTCGCTCAGCGCATCCCAGTTGTTCACGTAGTTGCGCAAAAACGTTATGACAGCTTGCTCGAGGTAAGAGACGTCGGCCTTGGGGGATTGCACTAAGAACAGGTTGCCGCTTTGGGTGTCCATGCGACGGATACCTGCGCTGACCACGTACCCCAGTTGTTGCTCTGTCCGCAGATCGGAAAAAAACGGGGAACGCAGCAGTTGTCCTGCCAGGGCGCTTTTTGCCCGACTGGTAAAGCTAGCATCGGCATCTTGGGCGTAGATCAGTAGGGTAGCGTCGTTGTGATCGACGGCCAGATCGATATCCATGGATCGGTCGAGCTGGGAGACCTGAGGTCGGGGCCGCGGCTGGCGGCTGATGGGCAGCACCGTGTTCAGCAGTTCGGCCAAACGTTCTGCGTCCTCGAGGCTGACGTTGCCGTGTAGTCCGCCCACCACGGCTAGCTCCGAGAAAGTTTTCTGACGCCAAGCGGTGAGCTGCTCAAGGGTGGTTTGTTCCAGCAATGCTGCTCGATCCGTGGCGGGCCAGCGCGTGGACAGCAGGGTGGTTTCAAGGCGTGTCAGGGCTTGGTTATAGGGCTTGTCCTTGGTGGTGTTTTGGAGATTGCGAACCAAACTGTGCTTCAGGGTTTGAAAGCGCTCTTCAGACAATGGGGCGGTCAGCACCTGATCTAGGATGAAGGCACTAAATTCCGGCTGTTTGTCGTTATAGCCACCAATTCGTATGGTGATGCCGCCCGGGGTAGCTGCCAGATTCGCATTCAAACCCGCCAGCAGCGCTGGGTAGGTTGGCTGGGTCAGGCCGTCGTTGATTAGTTTGACGAATAGCTGACCAAGGCTGCTGTCTTCTAGGCTGCTGAAACCGCCGGGAACCAACAGCTCTATGGCGATGTTAGCGCGTGGTGTCGTAAATGAGACGTCGGTGTCCAGCCACAGCTGCAGGCCCGGCTGATCAACGGCTAGGTTGATAGGCTGATCATCAGCTTTAAGCAGAGATAGGTCTTCCGGCAGAAAGGGATTAGATGGCGGAAGGGTGAGCGTTGAATCCCCGGGGGCGGTCTCTGGGTGAGGCTTTCGAGTGAGTTCGTAGGCGACGTTAAACCATGGCTCGGTTTGGTCAGATTCAAAGTCCGGCAAAGCCAACTCCACTAGCGCGTTTTCTGGCGTTAGGCGAGCGAGTAAGTCCACGATCAGGTTCGCATCGAAGCCCTCCATGAGATAGGGAGCGATCAGCAAGTCTTCTGCCGGGTAGTCTTTCAGGCGCGGGGCCATTTGGTACACAAAGCCCAGGGTGGATCCCGGCTCTTGGAACTGGAATCCAAGTTCGGCGACCTTTGCCTGTTCTTGGTAGCGCCACTGCTCTGGCTCAGCGGCCCTAAGCTGGGCTAGCTGGGCAAACAACAAACCCAAAACATCGTCCACACGCTGCTGACCCGCAGGGGTCAGTTGAATCTCCACGGACAACAAGCTGGTTGCGTGATCGAAGTCCTGAGCGCCTACCCCAAGGCTCTCGATCCAGCCTCGTGCCGTAAGCACACCGTGCAAGCTGCCCGGCCCCTCATGGCCTAACAGATTGGAAATGTACTGCTCGGGTTTGGTGCGATAGGTGCTCAGAGTATTTGGGATAGGGAAAGATACGGCTAAGCGCCCTCGATCTTTCAGGGACTGGGACGTTAGACGGGCGGGAAGCTGGCCAGGTGCGAATACCGGTGCGGTGGGATAGCTTGGGCCAATGTCTTTGTTGGGGATCTGTGCGAATAACGGCTCAACCAATGCCTGCAGATCATCCAGTGTTTGATCACTAAGAACCACCAGGCCCATTTGATCCGAGGAATAGTTGGCATTGAACCAGCGGTCTAAGTCCGGCTTAACATCCCCGGCCAAGGTATCTAGGGAGCCGATGGTAAAACGATATCCCGGATGTTCCGGATTTAACGCGAGCTTGCTGACCATGTAGCCGCGCCAGCCATCGTCTTTGATCTGCATTTGATATTCCGAATGCACAGCATTTTTTTCTCGCTCGACGTACTCAGCGCTCAGCAGTGGATCGATAAAAAAGTGAGCAAAGCGATCGATGCCCTCGTTTAAGGCACTGTTCTTAATATCGAAAAAGTAGTTTGTGTGATCGAGGGCGGTGTAGGCGTTCGAGGAACCGCCGTTGGCAGTAATGTACTGCTGAAACGTATCGACTTCTGGATATTTGGCGGTGCCGATAAACAGCATGTGCTCTAAAAAATGCGCCAAGCCAAGACGGTTGTCCGGATCATGAAAACTGCCGCGATAGACTGATAAGGCCGCGGCAGACTTATCTGTATCAGGATCCGAAACCAGCAGTACCTGAAGTTTGTTGTCCAGAGTGAGGTAGCGGTAGCTGCGCTGGTCATTGGGGCTTTGGCGAGGTTCAATAACCTCTGCGGCCTTGGGGCTACCGCTGATTGGGCCGGCGTCTTCAATGGGCGCCGTTTGGCAAGCGGCAAGAATCAACCCAACGGCCATGACCAGAATTCTGCGGGTTTGGGTGCCGATTAGGCTTGGGCGTAGCTTCTGAAACGTCATTGCAAGAACTCCTCTGACAAAGGCGGTTGTTTCGGGACGCGTCTACGTAAAAGCCGAGGCCGAGTAGCGAAGCGTTCGGATTGCGATGTTATCGACGCGGACATTCTATAGTCTGAAGCCGAGTCTGTGTTAATAACGAGGGAACTAAGGAACCCGGGATACCAGAACGTCACGACAAGTCAAAGCCGTGGGTCAAAGATGGCACACGACGCGTGTTAAACCGAGAAGTGAGCGACACAATTTATGGATGATTCCAGTACTGGGTCCGGCGAGGCATTCACCGACTGGCACGATGTTGCGCGGCGGGTATTGGCCGAAACATCAAACCGTACGGGCAATCATCCGAAAATCATTGGTATTTCGGGCAGTCAGGGCTCTGGAAAATCGACCTTGGCTAAAATCTTGGTCGGACACCTGATCCAAGGCGGTGCCAAGGCTGAAGCGGTATCTCTAGACGATTTCTATTTGACCCAAGCAGAGCGCGTGACTCTAGCCGAGCGTGTTCATCCCATGCTCCGCACCCGAGGTGTGCCGGGTACCCACGATACAGATTGGCTGCGGGGTGTGATGGCGGACGTCAAGGCCGGATCCAACCTGATTACGCTGCCAGAATTCGATAAAGCGGTGGACGATCGGTCCGGCCAACGCCAAGTGGCATGCGACGTACTGGTGCTGGAAGGCTGGTGTCTGGGGGTTGAGGCTCAGAGTGACAGTGCACTGGTGGAACCGGTGAATAACCTGGAACGCGAGAAGGATCCCGACGGCCAGTGGCGGCGCTGGGTGAATACACAAATCCGGGCGCGTTACACCCCGCTGTGGCCCGCTGTGGATTTTTGGCTTCAGCTGCAGCCTCCGGGCTTTGAACAGGTGGTGCAGTGGCGGCGCCAGCAAGAACATCAATTGGCCCAAGGGGTGCGCATGGACGAACAGGACCTAAGGCGCTTTATTGAACACTACGAACGCCTTACCCGTTGGCAATGGGCCTGTGGTCCGCGAATGCCCGGCTTACACATTGGTCTCAATGCCCAACACGGTGTGGATCGTGTTCGTGTTGTTTAGTCTGGCTTGGTTGTGATTTGGGGGTGTTGATTTGGCGGGTGTGATCCGAATGCGCCGAGGATTCAGTGGCTTTTCGTTCAGTTCTCGTTCAGTTATCCGACGCTACTGTGGCGGTGTCGTCGGTAATTGCTTGGCGTTGTCTGCAACGCTAAAGCGTCACACTGGGTGTAGAGGCAGGGCAACCAAGACGACTGTACGTTGGGAGAACGCAACGTTAACGTTGATCAAAGACCTGTCAACGAACGAGCAAAGAACTGACCGGAGATCTGAATAGAGATCTGAATAGTGAGCTTTATAAAGAGCGACACAAAGAGCTAAACGAAGAGCTAAATGAAGAGGTGAATAAGATGAATTACCTAGCAAATGCACCCCAAACCAAGGTTCGGGAACTGTTATGCAATCCTGCAATCAACGCTGTCCAGACTAAGAAAAAGGTTTTTTTGACTCTGTTGCTGGCGTTTTTCCCGGGGCTATCGGCTTGGGCTGGAGGCCAAGTAACCGAAGTTCCCGTGATTTCTTCCTATCCGGTGTATCAAACCGTTGTGCGCGAGGTGCCTCGCGAGCAGTGTCATATTGAGCAAGTGGCGCGCCGACACTCTGGCCAGAAGTCTGCTACCCCGGCCATCGTCGGGACGATTATCGGCGGTGCCCTGGGCAATGCCGTGGGTTCTAAGAAAAAGAACAAACAGGTCGGTGCAGTGGTGGGTGGTGTTTTGGGCTACTCTATCGGCAAAGACATCGGCCGTCGCAGCGCAGAAAGGCAAGCCGCGTACGGATACGAGGATCGAGAAGTCTGCTCCACCATTTATGAGCGCGTTGAAGAAGAACGTTTGAATGGTTACGACGTCAGCTATGCTTATGCAGGTAAAACCTACAAAACGCGTATGGCGTCAGATCCTGGTGACACCATCCGCGTACGAGTTCAGGTGCGGCCGCTATAACCAGCGGTTATTAAACGCGCGCCTGTTCGAGGCCATCGAGGTTAAAAGAATCTATGCAGCCAGCAATCATCAACGACGCGACTCTTAATCGAGGCCGCTCCACTATTGGTGCTCGCTGGCGCTGGGCCTTGCTCTGCTGTGCGGTCATAGGTTTGTGGGTGGCATCCTCTGTCCAGCCTGTTTGGGCTGAACCCGCCAGCGGCCTTGCCCCAGCGACAAACAACTTTGTTCAGCCCACTCGCGGTTCAGGTCGAATCATTGGTCTGAATCAAGCCATCCGTATTGCTCAAGAAGAAAGTGGCGGCCAAGTGCTCTCTGCAAAGTCGGTACGCAGACCCAATGGGGTGTTACATCACAAAGTGCGGGTGTTGGTGGATGGCCAGCTGGTGATGACCATGGTGGTGGATCAAAACGGACGCCTGCGCCGGGGGCGTTAACGTGCGTATTCTCATCGTTGAAGACGACGACGGATTGCGTCAGCAGTTGATCGCTCAACTGCAGCAGTCGGGTTACGTGGTCGAGGGCGCGGCGGACGGGGAAGAAGGCGAGTACTTTGCCTCTCAGTTCAGCTTTGATTTGGCCATCATCGACCTAGGGCTCCCTAAAATGAACGGCGTGGAGCTAATTACGTCTCTGCGCGAACAGCAAATCGGCGTGCCAGTTCTCGTGCTAACGGCGCGCGGACATTGGCGGGATAAGGTAGAGGGCTTAGAAGCCGGAGCCGATGACTATTTAACCAAGCCATTTCGCATGGAAGAACTTCTGGCCAGGGTCAACGCCTTGATACGTCGTTCCGCCGGCCATTCCACACCCACTCTAACCGCCGGGCCATTGCATGTGGACACCGTTAGCCAGCAGGCTTGGGTCGAAAAACAACTCATCGAACTCACGGGGTTTGAATACAAGCTATTGACCCACCTGCTGCTGGAGCGAGGGCGAGTTATTTCCAAGGCTGAGCTGACGGAGCATTTATACGCCCAAGACTTTGATCGGGACAGTAATGTGATCGAGGTGCTCATTGGCCGGGTGCGGCGCAAGTTGGGGCCTTTTGATCTGATTCAAACGGTTCGAGGTCGGGGGTATCGCATGATCGCCGACGATGGCGGTGGCGAGGAATGAATTCCATTGCCCGCCGGTTAACGCTGGCATCCAACGCGGTTCTAGTTTTGTCCTTGGCGTTGATAGGCTTTTCCTTAGAGCGCACCTATCGAGAAAGTGTCGTTACTGGTGCGGGTGATCAACTTAGACCGGTGATTTATGCCCTGATGGGATCTGCGGAGGAAGATGAGGGTTTTTTGAGCTTTGCCGATGGCGTGTCTCAGCCGCGATTGCAGCAGCCCGGGTCGGGTATGTATGCCTTGGTGGCGGATCGGGCCAACGGCGTTCTTTGGCGCTCGCCGTCTCTTGCCATAGCTGACCCCGGCGTTGACCGACAGATTTCTGCTCACGGTCTTCAGACAAGGCAATCTGATGCGGGCGTGTTTGCCTTTGACGCGATTCAGGGAACGGTGGATTTGTACTGTCTGAGTAATGAGATTTTCTGGGAGGGCCTAAAGACCCCAGAGGTGATTTTTAACGTCTGCGTTGATCAACAGCCCTACCAAACATCCATCGACAACTTTCGTATAGGTCTGGTGACCAGTTTTGGTGTTTTGCTGTTGTTGCTGAGTTTGGTATTAGTGCTGGCCCTGGGTTGGGGTATGCGCCCATTGCGTCAAATTCAGGATCAGCTTCAGGAGCTGGAGCAAGGTGATCGCAACCAGCTGGAAGAAGTGCAGCCCCGAGAATTGCTAGGTTTGGTCGCCAGTCTCAATCGTTTTGTGACCTTCCAGGCAGCTCAGCGCAAACACCACAGGCAAGCGTTAGATGACTTAGCCCACAGTCTTAAAACGCCTTTGTCTGTGCTGGGTCTCGGCATCCGTCGAGAGCCGCCAGATTTGCCCTTGCTGCAAGATCAGGTCAGCCGCATGCAGGGCATCGTGGATCATCAGCTATCCCGGGTCGCCCGCATCGCCCAGACCGAAACCGCGTTGGACAGACCTTGGGTCAGTGTGGGGCCGGTGGTCCAGCGACTGATACGGGCGTTATCGGTGAGCTATGCAGAAAACGAATTTGAGTTTCCTGCCCATGAAGACATTGCTCTGCGTATTCACGAAGACGATTTGTTGGATATTTTGGGTAATGTGCTGGAAAACGCCTGCAAGCACGGTGCTCGCCGTGTTCGAGTGAGCATCAGTGGTTCAGGCGGCGGGGAGGCAGTGGCGTCGAAGCAGCCAGAGCGGGCGGGTTTGGTGCTTTGTGTGGAAGACGATGGGCCGGGTATCGAGCAGTCCCAAGTTGCCTCTGTGCTCAGCCGAGGCGCGCGACTGGACAGTCAGGCCCCGGGGCAGGGTATTGGTCTGGCCATGGTGGTGGAACTGTTGTCCGCCTACGAGGGGTCAATGGATATTCAGCCAAGTGCACTTGGCGGTGTGGCGGTCTGGCTGCACTTTCTTCAAGCCCGGCCGGAAAAGGCCACTCGGTCTTAGCCTTTTGGTGGCGGGTCGCCCGGATAGCGACCCGATTTGCTATGTCAACCGAGCCTCAAGGGCTGCGAAAAATCGCTGGCGCAGGGTGCTGTCCGCCGGGGTTTTTGGTCCACTGTGGCACCAGCGCTCCAGCAATTGCTGATTGTCCACCAGCTGCATGTTGCGCTTGCCCTGATTCATTAGCTCAATCTGCAGGGCCATGCGGGCGCCTTGCTCCTCTGCGGGTCCGGCGATATCGGCAGCCATCTCTGCTTCCATGGTCAAAGCCAGCAGATCCTCGGTGTCGGCGGTGCCGGCAACTCGATGGTTGAAAATGTTGTGGGGCGAGGTGATTTCTGAACCCGAAGCTTCTGCGTCGCTGACTTGTTCATCCCATGCTTTGAACTCTTCCAGTCGCTTGCGCTGGGACGCCTGTTTGGCGACGCTGCGCCGGGCTTGAAGAATTTGCCCTTTTTCACTCAGTACTTTGCGGAACCTGCCTTCCAAATCCTGTTCTCGTGCCCGATCTGCAAAGGCGTTGAGTTCAGCTTCTGCCTCAGCCACGCCGGTTAGATTCGGGTCAAAAGCGTTGATCTCTTCGGCTAAGGCGCTCTCAACTTGTTTCTGTGCCGAGCGCTGAGCGGTACGTTCCTGACCTAAGCGATCAAATATCTCGTCGCAGATCTTACGAAAACGCTTCCACAATCGCTGGTCAGCCCCGCGAGGGGTCATGCCCACGTTTCGCCACTGCAATTGCAGGGCTTTGGCGCCGGCAGCCAAGTTTTCTGAGTTTTCCTGCTCAAGTAAGGCCTGTGCTTGCTCTACGAGCGCTTCCTTCGCTTTTACGTTGGTATCCCAGGCGTTCTTAACGTGGCCGTACAAGGCATCTTGAAGGGACTCAAAGCGTGCCTCGACAGGCTTTAGCGCTTTGCGGTCACAGGGGTGATAGTCCCGCCACTGCCGCCTTGCCTGACGCATGATGTTTTCGGCAGCCTTCATGTCAGCAGCAGACCAATCTGTAGTGTCCAGATACTGTTGTAGCTGGTTACACAGCGCTTTTCGGGCCTGTAAATTTTCTTTGCGCTCTTTGTTTTGCTCAGCAAAGTGTGCCTTGCAAACAGCAAATGCCTGCTCGGCTAGTTGATCGAAAGTTTGCTGTAGGTCTCTTTGTTCCTTGGGCAGCGGTCCCAGCTGATTCCATTGACCTCTCAGGTCTTTCAGTTGCTCTCGCTGATCTTCCGGATCAGCCGGTGTGTCCACTAGGTCTCGCAGCGACTGCAACAGGGTTTCGCGTTTGGGCGAAGCGGCGAACTGCTGCCAATCGCTCATTTCTCCTAATTGTTGGCTGACGTTGTTGAGGATCTTTTCCGAGCCTTGGGCACCCCGTTTTTGCAGGCCCCGGCATTTGCCCAGTACGCCCAGAGCGCGCTTGAACTCGCCTGTGTCGATCAATGGCTGGATGGTGCTGGCAAGAGTTTTAAGCTCCGAAGACAGCGCTTGTTGCTCAGCGGCAACCGCCGTTTTCTGCTCTGTGGTCTCCGCAATTTGTTGTCGTAACTGGGCCAGCTTGGGCGGTACCGGAACGTCCTTGGGCCACTGAATCGATCGTTCGGCTTGCTGGGCCCTTGATAGCCAATCGCCAAGAGCCTGAGGCGTTGCCTTTCCCGCGCCGTCCTTGGACGGGTGGCCAAGGGTATCCCAAGCCAGCGAGATCATATGCTCCCAACCGACAAGCTGTCTTTGAATGGCAGCTTGGTATTGGTCAAATGTGCGCTGCTGGGTTTCGTTGGCAGGAAAGACCTCGCTTGCCTGTAGCCACTCGCCGCGAATTTGCTCAAGGGTTGCACCGGCCTGGACGATTGCCGATTGTTCCAACCATTCGGTCCTGGTCAGCATGTCGCTGAGACTGCTGAATTGATCTAGCAGTTTCGGGAAGGGGTTGTCTTGGGCATCGGGAACGCTGAGATCCAATCCCTCAAAGGGCTGTGAACTGGCTTTGAAGGGGGTGATGACCTCACCAGCATCTGCCAAAAAGTTCTCGGCGGCCTGAATGTTCGTGAGGAGCTGCTCGTACCTCTGCTTGAGTTGTCCCAGTTTTTTACGCTGTACGATTAAGGCATCTAGGTCTTTTGGGGCGACTTTGAGTTCCCGATGGACACTGTCATCGACATTGGTTAACGCGTCGATGTGCGAAGTTAACGTGCGCTTGTTATCGCGAATGGACTCCAGCGCCTCTCGGGCCAACCGGTTACAGGCTTTATCTCGTCCACGAGACAGTTTTTCCAGCACCGATAGTCCTTGTTCGCCTTGCAGTAGCGGTAGCTTGAGCAAGCTGGCCCGAGTTTCCGATGAGGCTCGAATCGCTAACAGCGCTGCGTCTTCGGCGCGAGTTGCCTTACCGGCCAGCTGCTGGATATCAGTCTCTGATGCGGTTTCTAAGCGTGCTTGAAACACTCGGTCGTGAGCATTCACCGGATGTTCTGACGCCAACGGCAAGAGCTTGCTTAGTCGCTTGGCGGCGAGGGTTACGAGGCAGGAATGATCAAGCAGCGCGGCCAAGGTGTCCGGTTCTTGGGTCAGCGATATGGCCCGGTTGGCCGCATCTAACTGAACGCTGCTGAGTTTGTCCGTGTGAGATGCGAATTGCTCGAGTAGTCGCCGGGCAGCGGCGCCGATGCCAACGGTGTCTTGAAAATCAGGAGCCTTGCTCAAGGCAAGACACCGATCCAGCAAGGCTACTTGTTTAGCGGCGTCCAGTGAGGGCAGCCGCTCTAACTCTTTTGCATTGACGGCATCACTGCTTCGAAATAATTTCGCGAACATAATCAATCAGCTTCTATCAGGTGCGGGCTAGGCCTCGCGAAGTTTATAGACCGTTGTGGGCGCCGTCGCACAATGGGGCGCCTGCCGTATGCTTACACCCACAAAAGTACAGGGTTCGGCTGGCTTCTGCGGTGTAAGTATGGGGCAAGAAGTCGGTGCCTTCGTGAGAACCATCACAAAAGGGTTGGCGATTGCTTTTACCGCAAGAGCACCAAAAATATTTCTTACCTTCAACAACTTCCACGGGATATGGGCTCTTTTGAGCGATAACCGGATCAGACATAGGATTCTCCAAAAATAGGTTACTTAAATTCGGGCTCATCCCACCAAGGATAAAACTCTGGTAGGTCGCTAGACACGGTATTCGGAAACTGAGCGTCACGTTTTTCTAGAAAGGCCATTACTCCTTCTTTGGAGTCCTCGGATTTGCCGCGATAGTGAATGCCTCTGGAATCAATTTTGTGTGCTTCCATTGGATGATCGGCGCCGAGCATCTTCCACATCATATGGCGGGTGAGGGCCACGGATACCGGAGCGGTATTGTCGCGAATGTCCTCTGCGATGGCTCGAGCCGCGCTCAGCAAATCTTCTGGTTCGTGCAGGCTACGCAGTAAGCCACCGTCCAGCGCTTCCTGGGCTGGGAAAACCCGTCCGGAATAGCACCACTCCAGGGCTTTGCTGATGCCTACAACTCTGGGTAAAAAGTAGCTTGAGCAGGCCTCGGGTACGATGCCGCGCCGGGCAAACACGAAGCCGAATTTAGCCGCGGTAGAGGCGATACGAATGTCCATGGCTAAGGTCATCGTGACGCCCACACCAACGGCTGCTCCGTTGACTGCTGCAATGATGGGTTTGGTGAGCTCATAGAGGCGCAGGGTCAGGCGGCCGCCGCCGTCTCGGTTGACGCCGTCTTTTTTCCGATCGTCTCGTTTGCTGGAATCGAAGGTGGCGCCGCCGCGGGACAAGTCCGCTCCAGCGCAAAATCCCCGACCTGCGCCGGTAACAATGATGGCTCTGACGCTGTCGTCTGCATCTGCACGATCGCAGGCATCAATCATCTCCAGCATCATATCGTTGGTAAATGAATTCAGCGCGTCTGGGCGGTTGAGCGTTATGGTCAAGATGCCGTCTTCGACATCGTATAAAATCGTGCTGTAGTCCAAGAGTCTCTCCCTCTCTTCGATTAAATTTCAACTTGTCAGGTTGGCTATGGTGCCTTGCCATCATTGGATAATCTACGGCTATCCGCTTGTCTAGTGACGATAGTAGATTGTCGTTTAAACCGATGGGTATGCACTACGGTCCCAGACCAAGAGCGATGCGGTCCTAAACGCGATGGGGCTGCGCAACAAACAGTAGAAGGCACAGTGAACGAGACGACGCATCAGACAACCCGCCAGTCAGCCCAAGAGGCCCAATGGGAAGCCCATGCCAAGGCATTTATCGCCGAGCACTGGCCGGGCCCAGAAAGACTGGAGCATCCCGGCGCGTTTCAACTCGCCAGCGCAAAGTGGTATCGGGCACTGGCCGAGCAGAGCTGGTCGGTAGCCCACTGGGCGAAGCAATTTGGTGGTGCTGAATGGCCAAAGCCACGCCTGTATCGCTGGCAGATGCTGTGCCAACAAGCCCAAACACCACCCATCAACACGCTAGCCATGTCTCTGATCGCGCCCCTGTTGATGACAGAGGGCGTTTTTGACCGGCCGTGGTCGCACACGAGCCGGTTGCTCAGTGAGATCGGATCCTTCGAGGCCCATTGGTGTTTGGCCCTACTGGAACCGATCAATGCCAAATCACAGCAGCCGACCCGGGTGGTTCCCCGCCAGGGGGGTAACGTACTGACTGGTGCTAAGCGAGCGTTGGCGGACGGGCTGTTGGCGGCCACGGATCTGCCTCGATCCGATCTTTGGCCCGCAAGCATCCTCTGTTTGGCCTTGGGCCCGGATGATCAGTGGCAGGCTTGGGTGCTGCCAGCAGACCGAGCCGGTGTGCAGATAGCGCCGGTAGTCAATCAACAAGGCCGCTGGTTCGACGTGACCTTTGATGGGGTAATGCTGCAGCCTGACGACATGCTGCCGGTTCCGGTGGACCGACTGCTGTCGTCTTTTGCCGGTGCGCCAGTTCAAGAGAGTGCGGTGTTACCTAGCGCTAGCTCCCAAGGTCTTGGAAAACAGCTGGCCTTGTTGAAAGAGCAGCTTCAGGCCGATGTCCATGAGGACAGCGATGACTTGTTAACTCAGCTGAGGGAGGCTGAAGTAGCCCTTGAGGGGCTGCGTGCCTTGGAGGTGCGCGCCTTAGCGCCAGTGTCGCCTCAATTTCCCCAGCCTCTACCCATGGCGGTATTGAACTTAAAATCCCAAGCGCTAGAGCAGCAAATTGGCACTCTACAGTTGGCCAGCTTCGGGTATTATGCTCTGCCGCAAAGCGACAGGCTGAAAGACCATAATCAAGGCCCGATCAATCCGGCGGGGGACTCGGCGATTTTGGTAGGCCAAGCTCTGAGTGCGCTTGCTGCGTCCCATTACGGTTGGAATCCGCGGGATGTCTTGGCCAGACACTGGCTGGACCTGGAGTCGACAGATCCTGAGATCCAGAAGAATGATGAGCGGTGAAACCAAAGTTAACGATGCAACGAGTTCGAGCAACGATTACTATACCGGCCAAGGGATAGCGCGACGGCGGGCGAGGAACGCCGCAACAAAGCGCTTCGTTAACGTTTTGCGTTACAGCGTTAAAAGACGAATAGACACTTCAGTTAAGTAAGGGGTAGATGGATGGATTTTTCCTTCACAGAAGAACAAAACATGCTGCACGAGAGCATCGAGCGATTTGTACAAACCGATTACAGCTTCGATGACCGACAGAAGAACGTTGGCTCAGATTTGGGCTACGACGCCAGCAACTGGAATACCTTTGCGGAACTGGGCTGGTTGGGTGTCCCCTTCAGTGAGGCAGACGGTGGATTTGGCGGCGGCGCCGTAGAATCGTCTCTGATGATGGAGCAGTTCGGCCACGGTCTGGTCATCGAACCATACCTTGCCACAGTAGTTCTGGCTGGCGGCGCCATTAAGCACGGTGGCAGCGAAGAACAGAAGGCGAAGCTTCTGCCCGGCATTATCGACGGCAGTACCCAAGCAGCTCTGGCATACGCGGAGCCTCAAGCACGTTTTAACTTAGCCGACGTTACCACCACGGCAACGGCGGACGGCGATGGCTTCGTTTTAAACGGCTACAAGGCCGTTGTGCTGAACGGGCCAGCGGCTCAAGTGTTAGTGGTCAGCGCGCGCACCTCTGGAGAGCAACGCGATCAAGACGGAATTACCCTGTTTGCCATCGATGCCAAGGCTGCGGGCATTTCTCGTCGAGATTACCCGACAGTGGATGCTTTCCGTGCTTCTGAGATTACGCTGGACGGTGTGAAAGTAGACGCCGACAGCGTGCTTGGCGAAGTGGGTAAAGGCTACGCTGTGCTGGAACAGGTCATCGATGAGGGTATTTTGGCCATTGGCTCTGAAGCTGTTGGCTGCATGGAAAAACTGTACAAAGAAACTGTCGAGTACTGCCGCCAGCGAGAGCAGTTCGGGCAGGCCATTGGTAAATTCCAAGTACTTCAGCACCGTATGGTCGATATGTTCATGGAGCACGAGCAGTCCAAGTCGCTGATGTTTATGGCTGCTATGCGGATGGATGAGGGTTACGGCAGCGAAGCGCAAAAAGCCATCAGCGCTTTCAAGGTGCAAATCGGTAAGTCTGGCAAGTTTGTCGGCCAAAACGCCGTGCAGCTGCACGGAGGTATGGGCATGACCGAAGAACTGAGTATTGGTCACTACTTCAAGCGATTGACCATTATCGATACCTTGTTCGGCAATGCAGACTTCCACTTGAAGCGATTTGGCGCGCTCTAGGACGCGATAGTCGAAGCCCTCAACGGGCATTGGAACAAAGCGAGGTTCAGGAGGAGAGGCCATGGCACGCTGGGATAAAGAAGAGACCACGAGCATTCCGGACTGGTTCTGGGAGGCGGTGGATACACCGGCAGAAAGTCGCACCATCGAGGTGGACGAATGCGACGTGGCCTACCGACTTTATCCCTCGCCCGGCAAGCCGGGCATGTTGCTGATTCACGGCATGAATGCCCACTCTCGCTGGTGGGATTTCATTGCCCCGCAGCTGTTGGATCAGTATCAAATCGCTGCCATGGACCTCACGGGTATGGGCGACTCGGACTACCGTTACGAGTATTCCAGCAAGACCTACGCCGAAGAAATTCTCGCGGTAATCGAAGACGCAGGCTTGGGCGATGACGCCATTGTCGTAGCCCACAGCTTTGGCGGGTACATGGCGGTAAAAGCCGCCAACCTACACCCAGAGAAATTCGGTGGTTTAGTGCTGGTGGATTCGGGTATTCGTCATCCAGACGAACCCATCCCAGATCGCCCCAAGATGGGCGGTATGCAGGGCAAGATTTACCCGGATCGTGACAGCGCCCTAATGCGGTTCCGTCTACAGCCTCCACAGCCCTGCGAGAACGAATACATTTTGCAGTACATTGCGCGAAATTCTTTGATGCCTATGGATGGCGGTTGGGCTTGGAAGTTTGATGAGGATCTGCTGACAACCCTGACGGAGGTGGATCGCCAGCCAGAGGACTTTCAGTCGTTGACCGTGCCCTTAGGTGTGATCTTTGGAGCCGACAGTGAACTGTATTCTCAGCAGAGCCTTGAATACATGCAGGAACTGGTGCCCCAAGACTTTCCCTTTCGGGAAATCCCCAATGCCCAGCACCACGTATTTCTCGATCAACCCTTGGCCTTCGTTGAGGCGTTGAAAGATGTGTGTAGCCAGCTACCCGCAAAGGGCCAGTAGCTCGGCGCCTTCGGTCTAAAGTCCAAAGGAGGGCGCTTAGAAAGCGCCCATGGCAAGCCGACTACTCTTGGGGCGATAGCCTGATTCGAAACACTGCGCTCTCTTCGACTTTCTCCCGACTGAACAGCATTGGCACATGGCCTTCGGTGGCCCAGTTTTCCAGTAGGTTGTCGTAAAAGGGCGAGCGTGGATCCCCGGACTGTCCTGGCGCATTGGTCATACGGGCATCGTCCCAGTTGCCCACGTCCACCACCATGCGAAACGATGCGCCGCTGCGCACCAAAAAATTGTCCGCATCGTAGCCGGTGTTGTTGGTGGTGTTGGCACTGCCGCCGCGCGGGTAGGCCTTGATCGCCATTTGGCCTGCTAGTTTATTGTCAGCGCGGTCCATCAGCGGGTGCTCAAAGGCAGCTTGGTGCAAATCTCCCCAACGCCAGGCAGCTGGATCCGGCCCCAGCAGTTGGGTGATGTCTGCCCAAGCAGAGCGCAGGCTTTTTACCGCTTGGTCCTTTCCCGTTGCTGTGTCGAGAAGCTCAAGAGAGGTAAGCGTAGATAGGGAGCCTCTGAGCACTTCATCTCCCTCCACAAGGGTTTGCCCTAGGGTTTTGTTCAGGTGCCGGTAATACCAAACATTCCACAGGGCGGCGGCGGCACTGTCCGCTTCCAGGTGCTGGTCCCAGGCCGCCAGCAGCGGGCCGCCGGTGTTTGGATTGGTCTTGGCGAGATCGGGAAGCAAGGCCAAAACACGGCGGGCCAGCACCGAGTGATAGTCGCGCTGCAATGCCAAGGAGTCGTCCATGCTGTGAGGTTTGGGCGTGTCCAGATACTCCCACAGGCGCTTGTAGCGCCAAGGTGCGGACCACTCAAATCCCACCTTGTACTGGGCGATGGGGTAATCCGCGGGCAGGCTCATGGCATTGGCGGTACCGCTAAATCCCCGCTCGGGGTTGTATTCCTCGGGTAGCACGTCCATGTCGAAATAACCGTCCCACTCGTAAGAGCCGTCTCCCGGCACCGGCATCAGTCCGTCCCAGTTGTCACGCTTGGGAAACCGTCCGGCGGGTTTGTAGCCGATGTTACCGTCTACGTCCGCGTACACCTGGTTTTCCGACGGCGCCCCCCAGCGGTTTAGGGCACCAACGAATTCGCGGAAATTTTTCGCCCGCATGTATTCGATGCTGCCAAAGTAGGGGGCCATGCCGGGTTCCAGCCAAGCCGCGCGCAGGGCAAAGGCGTATTTTTTGGTTTCAGCGATCACCGGGCCATGGCGGGTAAACTTAAGCTGCACGGGCCGATCCTTGCCGTCTTTAACCGCTACAGATTCTGTTCGTTCGACGAAGGGTTCAACATCGCCCTGATACCGATACCCCCCGCGTTTCTTCTCGTAGACGTAGAGGTCCTCCTGATCTATCGGGAAGATCGTCAAGCCGAAGGCTATGCGGTCGTTGTGTCCAATTGAGATGCCGGGCAGGGCGGGCTCGCCCGCACCGATAACGTTGATGCCCGGGCCGTTCAGATGTGCGACGTAGCGCAACGACGGTACCGCGTGACTGCGATGAGGGTCATCGGCCAATATGGGTCGGCCAGTGGTAGTGCGGGATCCTGTGACCACCCAGTTATTGCTGCCTACGTCTAAGTGATGGGCGTCGTGGCGTGCCCGATCCATCAAGTTGGCTAGATGCTCTTCGGCAGGTAACTGGTTGAAGTCCACAGGTGCGGTGGCCAACAGGTATTTGTTCAGAACGTTGTCCGGTATCACGCAGGGGTCTAAGCCCGCTGGTGTTTTGGTTTGCCACTGAGGTTCCAAGGTCAGCCATTGGGCGGCCAGATCCAGTTTGTTTTCGCAGGCGAGTCTTGCGCGCCAGGTCTCGGTAATGACGTTACGCCATAGACCATTGCTGCGTATACGGACCACGTCGTCGGCGCTCCAAAGGCTTGGCTCATAACCCAACATGCCGAATTCCACGGGCATCAGGTCGGGCCGTTCTTTGGCAACGTTGATAAAGGCGTTGATACCGGCGGTAAAGGATTCCGCGATCCGCTTGGCGTCGTTGCCATAGGCCAGCCATTCGGCATACATATCGCCGCGATAAATGAACAGTCGAGCAGCCTTATCTTGTTCCAGATAGCTGTCGCCCAGAACTTCCGATAGCTGGCCGAGGCCCCGGCGTTTCCACAGGTCGATCTGCCACAGTCGATCCCGGGCTGCGTTAAATCCCTGAACAAAAAACACGTCGTAGTGATCGTTGGCGTAGATATGGGGTACGCCGTATTGGTCGACGATGATTTCCGCTTCGGCGCTAAGGCCAGCAACCGAATACTCGATGCTATCGCTGGGCGCGGCCACGCAGACGCCTGCAAAGCTGGTGACTAATAAGCAAAGGGCAAATAGGCTGTGTGCTCGCGTGCTGCTAATCATCGCATTTCTCTAAAGGAAGTGAGGGCAAACAATATCAGGCTATGACATTGGTTGCGTAGTGTTGATACCTTTCGTTAGTTGGTGATATCCGTCTCCTGTTGTTGGCATACTTATGCCGTCAATCCACTCGGAAAACACCATGATTTCCCTGCTGCTCTTGTTTTTCACCATTGCCATTGTCACCTCGTTCCTTTGCTCTCTATGGGAAGCCGTCCTGCTGAGCATCACGCCTTCCTATGCTCAGATTCAGCTGCAAAAAGGCACTTGGCTTGGGCGTCGCCTACAAGAATTTAAGGAAGACATTGACCGTCCGTTGGCGGCGATTCTGACTCTAAACACCATCGCTCACACGGTAGGTGCCATTGGAGTAGGGGATCAGGCGTCGAAAATATGGGCGGAAGCCCACCCACTGATTACGGGTTTGGTGGTACCAGCGGTGATGACCTTGGCAATCCTCGTGCTGTCGGAACTGATCCCAAAGACCTTGGGTGCGAACTACTGGCAATCCTTGGCCCCGGCAACCACTCGCGCCTTGGTATGGATCATTCGTCTGCTTGGGCCACTAGTCTGGTTCAGCCAATTGATCACCAGCAAGTTGAAAAAGAAGGAAGTGGGCAGTGCCTTCAGCCGCAGCGACTTTGTGGCTATGGCGGATATCGGAGCCCAACACGGTATTTTCGAGGAGCAGGAATCCGAGATTATTACGAATTTGCTGAAGTTTCGATCGGTTCGGGCCAGAGATGTTATGACTCCCCGAACCGTGGTGCGCTCGTCCAGTGCTACAGAAACCCTAGGGGAGTTCTTTGATAAAAATCGAGAGCATCGCTTTTCCCGGATACCCCTATACGAAAACGAATCTCGGGATCAGGTCATTGGCTACGTGCTAAAAGACCAGATTTTGGCAGGTATGTTAGACGGTGATACCGAAGAACCCTTGGTATCATTGAAGCGCGAAATCATCGCCGTTCCCGAGGACTATCCTATTCTGGAACTGTTTAACCGCTTCTTGAGCGCCCACGAGCAGATTGCCTTGGTAGTGGATGAGTTTGGTGGTACTGACGGTATCGTCACTATGGAAGATGTTATCGAAACCCTGTTGGGCGTTGAGATTGTTGACGAGTCGGACAGAACCGTGGACATGCAGGTGCTGGCGCGGCGCAGTTGGGAACAACGTGCCCGGAGAGTGGGCTTGATTGTGGAGTCAACACCGGAGCCTGAGAGCGACGGTGAGGGCGAAGTCGAAGGTGAGGGCGAGAATGAGAATAACGACGCAGTCCGATGACTTGGCCGAGGACGCGGTTAGTTGCACGGACTTCTTGCCGCTGTCGAGATATGGTCTAGGCCAATGGCTAAAAAGCAAAGCATAAAAAAGCCCTCGCTTGAGGGCTTTTTGTTTAGAGCCGCTTAACGAGGGTTTAGTCCCAAGTTAAGGCGCCGCCGGTTTGGTAGTCGGTGACACGGGTTTCAAAGAAGTTCTTCTCTTTCTTCAAGTCCATGATTTCAGACATCCATGGGAACGGGTTCTTAACACCGGGGTACTGCTCGGCCAAGCCAATCTGCGCCAGTCGGCGATTGGCAATGAACTGCAGGTATTCTTCCATCATGTTGGCGTTCATGCCCAGCACGCCGCGAGGCATGGTGTCCCGAGCGTAGCCGACCTCTAACGTTGTGCCCTCCAAAATCATGCCGCGAGCTGCTGACTGCATCTCTTCGTCCCACAGATGCGGGTTTTCCAGCTTGATTTGGTTGATCACATCGATGCCAAAGTTCACGTGCATGGACTCGTCGCGCAGGATGTACTGAAACTGCTCAGAGGTTCCGGTCATCTTGTTGCGTCGGCCCATGGACAAGATTTGGGTGAAGCCGCAGTAGAAGAAAATGCCTTCTAAAACGCAGTAGTAGGCGATCAGGTTCTTCAGCAAGGTTTTATCGGTATCAACGGTGCCGGTGGTAAAACCGGGGTCGTTAATTTCTTTCGTGTATTTCAACGCCCAAGATGCTTTTTCAGCCACTGTGGGAACTTCGTGATACATGTTGAAGATTTCGCCCTCGTCCATGCCCAGTGACTCAATGCAGTACTGATAGGCGTGGGTGTGAATGGCTTCTTCAAAGGCCTGACGCAGTAGGTACTGACGGCATTCCGGGTTGGTGATTAGGCGATAAATGGCTAAAACCAGGTTGTTGGCCACCAGCGAATCTGCGGTTGAAAAGAAACCTAGGCTTCTTTTTACGATAGTTCGCTCGTCGTCACTAAGACCATCTTCAGATTTCCACAGGGCGATGTCTGAGGTCATGTTTACTTCTTGGGGCATCCAATGATTGGCGCAGCCGTCCAAGTACTTTTGCCATGCCCACTCGTATTTGAAGGGCACCAACTGATTCAAGTCGGCTCGGCAGTTGATCATGGCCTTTTGATCCACGGTAACCCGCTCGGTGCTCACTGGTTCGTCGGCCACTGGCGCGACTGTTTGTGCCGGTGCCGATTCAGCCGCTTGCTGGGCAGCCTGTTGAGCCGCTTGGGCTTCTGCTGCTGCCTGCTGGGCCGCAGCTTGCTGTGCCGCTTGGGCTTCTGCTTCCTTAGCGGCGATCGCTCTTAGAGCAGCTTCTCTTTCGGCAGCGGCCTTGGCTTCTTGTGCCTCTAGCGTTTGCTGCACGGCGGCGCCAACAACCGCCTGATCGGCCGGACTGCTGGTTGGTGTGTCTTCGTAATCGTCCCAACTTAACATCGTGGTACTCCTAATAAATAATTTTGTTCGCTGATCTGTTTTTCTAGCCAGACCCGCCTACTGGCAGGCCTCGCAATCTGGGTCGTCTAGCGAGCAGGCCATGGGCACTGGCGCTGCTTCGCCTAAATCAATGTCCATGGCCCCTGTTTGGGGCTGCACCGGGGCCTGCTGAGCTACTGGCTCTTGCGCCGCGATCGGTGCTGCAGGCTGTGGCGCAGCGGCTTGTTGAGCCGCAGCAACATCGGCGCCGGAGGACACCGCGTTCAAGGTGCCTTTTTCCAGCGTCGATTTCTCGGTGCTGGTGGCGCTTAACGCTCGCAAGTAATAAGTAGTCTTTAAACCACTTAACCACGCCATGCGATAGGTGATGTCGAGCTTCTTTCCAGAAGCGCCGGCAATATATAGGTTCAACGACTGGGCCTGGTCGATCCACTTCTGTCGTCTGCTGGCCGCATCTACCAACCAACGAGGCTCAACCTCAAAGGCAGTAGCGTACTTGTGCTTCAGATCTTCCGGGATGCGCTCAATGGCCTGCAAGCTACCGTCGTAGTACTTGATGTCATTGACCATGACTTTGTCCCACAAGCCCAAGGCTTTGAGGTCACGCACCATGAAGGGGTTCACAACGGTGAATTCGCCAGACAGGTTCGATTTCACGTACAGGTTTTGATATGTGGGCTCGATGGACTGCGAAACGCCGGTGATGTTGGCTATGGTCGCCGTGGGCGCAATGGCCATGACGTTGGAGTTGCGCATGCCCTTAACCTGCACCTTGGCGCGCAGGGCGCTCCAGTCCAGTCGGGCAGACATATCTACGCTCAAGTAATCGGCGCCGCGCTCTTGCTGCAACATCTTCAGCGAGTCGATGGGCAGTACACCCCGACTCCACAAGGAACCGGAGAAGCTCGCGTAGGCGCCACGTTCTTCCGCTAGGTTGCTGGAAGAGTCGATGGCGAAGTAGCTGATGGCCTCCATGGAGGAATCGGCAAATTCGACGGCTTCTTGGGAGCTGTAGGCAATGCCCAGCTTATACAGGGCGTCTTGGAAGCCCATGATGCCCAGACCTACCGGACGGTGACGCATGTTCGATGTGCGCGCCTGCTCTACCGAGTAGTAGTTGATGTCGATGACGTTATCCAGCATGCGCACAGCGGTGCGGATGGTGGCTTCCAGCTTCTGCATGTTCAGCTCACCATTCTCAACGTGTTGAGGCAGGTTGATGGAGCCTAGGTTACATACGGCGATTTCGTCTTTAGACGTGTTCAGCGTGATCTCGGTGCACAGGTTGGACGAGTGCACTACGCCCACATGCTGCTGGGGTGAACGTACGTTGCAGGTGTCCTTGAAGGTAATCCATGGATGGCCTGTTTCGAACAGCATGGACAGCATCTTGCGCCACAGTTCAGCGGCCTTAATGCGCTTGAACAACTTCAGCTGGCCGGTGCGGGTTTGTTCTTCGTAGGCTTCGTACCGCTGTTCGAATGCTCGGCCATACAAATCGTGCAGGTCCTTGGCGTCCGCTGGCGAGAACAGTGTCCAATCGCCATCTTGGGCTACACGCTTCATGAACAAGTCAGGAATCCAGTTTGCGGTGTTCATGTCGTGGGTACGACGACGATCATCGCCGGTGTTTTTACGCAGCTCTAGAAATTCTTCTATGTCTAGGTGCCAAGTCTCCAAGTAGGCACACACAGCGCCCTTACGCTTGCCGCCTTGGTTTACCGCTACGGCCGTGTCGTTGACCACCTTCAAGAACGGGACAACACCTTGGGATTTGCCGTTGGTGCCCTTGATGTAGGAGCCCAGTGCTCGCACTTGGGTCCAGTCATTGCCCAAGCCGCCAGCCCACTTAGAGAGCATGGCGTTGTCTTGAATGGCGCCGTAAATGCCGTGCAGGTCGTCGGGTACCGTGGTTAAGAAGCACGAGGACAGTTGGGGCCGAAGTGTGCCGGAGTTAAACAGAGTTGGTGTTGAACTCATGTAATCGAAGGAACTGAGCAAGTTGTAGAACTCAATGGCTCGCGCGTTGCGATCGTCTTCCTGAGCAGCCAAGCCCATGGCCACACGCATGAAGAACACCTGAGGTAACTCAATGCGCACATCGTCCCAGTGAATAAAGTACCGGTCGTACAGGGTTTGCAGGCCGAGGTAGGTGAATAAGTGATCGCGTTCCGGCAGCAGGGCTGCGCCCAGCTGATCTAGGTCGTACTCATTCAGTTGAGGATCCAGCAACTCCAGCTCAATACCTTTCTGAACAAAACTCTTCAGTGCCAGCGGGTAGCATTCGGCCATTTGCCCTTGGGTTGCTGTATGGGCTGCCCCGGTGCCGTGAATGTTCAGGAAGGTCAACGCTTCGGCGCGCAGCTCGTCCAGCAGCAGGCGAGCACTGGCGTAGGTGTAGTTCGGTTCTTCTTCTACCAGCGTTCGAGCGGTGATCAGAATTGAGGTGGCCACATCGCTGGCAGAGATGCCGTCATACATGTTCGCCATGGCTTCATTGATGATACGGCCTGCGTCCACGTCGCTTAGATTTTCGCAGGCTTCACCCACGATGGTTTGAATTCGAGCGATATCCAACGGGCTAGTGGTGCCATCAGCGTTGACTACGTTGATGCTTTTGACCACCTGCTCGGTGTCCGGATCTAGGTCTTGCTGATGGCTTCGTTCTTGAGCGCGCTGTTCACGGTACAGTACGTAAGAGCGAGCTACTTTCTGCTCACCAGAGCGCATCAGCGCCAGTTCTACTTGATCCTGAATTTCTTCGATGTGCAGGGTGCCACCTGAGGGCATACGACGCTTGAAGGTGGCGGTCATCTGATCTGCCAACTCTTGTACCAGTTCGCGGATACGCGGTGAGGCCGCTGCCGTACCGCCTTCCACAGCTAAAAAAGCCTTGGTCATGGCCACAGAAATCTTGTCGGCGGTATAGGGCACAACCGTGCCATTGCGCTTGATGATTTTCAGTTGTCCCGGCGCGGTGGCCGTTAGAGAGGGGGATAGCGTGTTTTGATCTGCTGGGTTGCCTTGGGGATTAGCCTGGCCTAAGGGTGTGTCCACCGATGTTTCGGTTTGCATTGCTGTGATTCCTCTCTTTTTATCTCGTCGTATCTTTGCTGCCGCCATGATCCGCGCTGGTTGTCCGCGGTTGGCGATGGCTTTTCTTGTTATTTTTCTTACTGTTTTTCTTGTCTTTAGCGCTGAAAAGTGTGGGAAACGTTCTTTTTCAGAGCTAAAACT
>ERZ1047472.431-NODE-431-length-38056-cov-7.146786_pt1 | contig 38056 bp, 30 predicted proteins | sample MGYA00383095_ERZ1047472 | MGnify/ENA primary metagenome ERZ1047472 (study PRJEB29581, sample SAMEA5548365) | metagenome | biome: marine; feature: coastal; material: water | depth 1 m | study: Short-term variability in the microbial, nano- and picoplankton dynamics... | reverse complement strand
GATAGTGTGATTTTTATGGATGAAGGTGAAATTATTGAGCAGAATGATCCTAAGAACTTTTTTAATAATCCTAAGAATGAAAGAACTAAATTATTTTTAAGTCAAATTCTTAATCATTAGTTTGTACGTTAAATAGATTTAGCTATTTTTTGTTCAGAAGTCGCCCATTCTGTCCAAGAGCCATCGTATATTGGAACGTCTACTTTGCCCATACAAAAAAGAGCTAAAGAGATAACACAAGCAGAAACGCCAGAACCGCATGTTGCAATTATATCGTCTTTAATAGAAATTTCTTGATTAGAAAAAATTAAATTTATTTCATCAAGAGACTTTAAAAATCCTTGCGAATTAATAAAATCTGATGAAGGAAGACTTTTAGAACTTGGAATGTGTCCAGATGGTAACCCAGCTCTTGGTTCTTTAGCTTCCCCTGTAAATCGTTTATAAGACCTGGCGTCTAGTATTATGCTTTTTTCGTCTTTAGAGGCAGTTATCATTTGATCTAAAGTAACAACAAGTTCTTTTTTTTCAGTTTTAGCAGTAAAATTACCTTTAAGTATCGAAGTTGTTTTGTTTGTAACTTCCCCATTAAACTTTATCCAATTATTAAGTCCTCCTGGAAGAATATTTACATTATCGTAACCAAAATATCTGAATAAAAACCATGCTCGTGCAGATGACAAAAATGGTGAGTTATCATAAATAATGATTTCATCTCTATCATTTAAACCAAGATCTCTCATCTGTTCGGAAAACAATTCCTTTGATGGTATCATGTGAGGTAAAGAGTTGTTGGGATCAGCAATTTTATTAATATCAAAAAAAACAGCATTTGGAATATGTTTTTTATCGTACTCATCTTTAGCAATTAAATCAGAATCTGGAAGGTAAAAAGTTGCATCTAAGATCTTTAGATTGTTTTGAGTTCTTAACTTTACGATCAAGTCTTTTGGTTTGATAAATAAATCTTTATCCATACGTAATCTCCATTTAAAGCCAATGTGGAACGCCCAAATCTTTACTTTTTAAAAATGAAGGATTCCAGATTTTAGATTGATACCTTTGACCTGAATCACAAAGAATAGTTACAATTGTATGGCCTGGTCCTAATTCTTTAGCAAGTTTAATTGCACCTGCAACATTAATTCCACTAGAACCTCCAAGAAATAATCCTTCTTCTTTTAGTAATTCAAAAATTATAGTAAGAGCCTGATTGTCGTCAACTCTAAATGACATGTCTATTGGACAGTTTTCTAGGTTTTTAGTAATTCTACCTTGTCCTATACCTTCAGTAATAGAATTTCCTTCAGATTTCATCTCACCTTTTTGATAGTAATTGTATAAACCTGATCCATAAGGGTCTGATAATGCTATTTTAATATTATTATTTTGTTCTTTTAAATATAAGCCTGTTCCTGACAAAGTCCCACCAGTCCCTACAGCACATGTAAAAGCGTCTACTGTACCATTAGTTTGTTCCCATATTTCAGGTCCTGTAGAGCTATAATGAGACATTTGGTTTGCAATATTGTCAAATTGATTGGCCCAAAGAACTCCTTTTTCATTTGTCTTTCCTAACTTTTTGGCAATTTCTTCTGATTGTCTTATGTAATTACCTGGATTTGAATAGGGTAGGGCAGGTACAAGTCGAAGTTCACAACCTATTAACTTTAGAGCATCTTTTTTTTCCTGACTCTGCGTTTCAGGCATTACAATTACTGTTTTATAACCAAGAGAATTACCAACTAGACCGAGTCCAATACCAGTATTTCCTGCTGTACCTTCAACAATCAAACCACCTGGTAATAATTGTTTCTTATCAATTGCATCTAAAATTATTCCTTTTGCTGCTCTGTCTTTAATAGAGGATCCAGGATTTAAAAATTCAGCTTTTCCTAATATTTCGCAGCCAGTTAATTCACTAGCTTTATTTAATCTAATTAAAGGTGTATTGCCAATAGTATCAATGAAGTTTTCTTTTATTAATTTTTTCATAAATTTTACTTACTAATTACGTGATTTTGTTTATACCAAGTTATTATTATATAATGACTATATAGAGCCTATGTCAAAAAACTATTTTAAATTTTAAATTAAAGAAAAAATCAAATGATAAACTTTAAAAATATTTCTTTTTCTATTGGTGGTGTATCTCTTCTTGAAGAAACATCTGCTTTTGTTCCTACTGGGCACAAAGTTGGCATTGTTGGAAGAAATGGTGCTGGTAAAACAACATTATTCAAATTAATTCAAAAAGAACTTATCATTGATGGGGGAGTTATTGAAATACCAAGAAATTTCAAAGTAGGTTCTGTTGCTCAAGAGGCACCATCTACAGAAGAAACACTTTTAGATACCGTATTAGCAGCTGATGTTGAACGAGCTGAATTATTAAGAGATTCAGAAATAGAAACAGACCCAAATAAAATTGCCAATATTCATATTAGATTAGCAGACATTGACGCATATTCTGCAGATGCTAGAGCTTCTTCTATATTAACTGGACTGGGCTTCAGTCAAAATGATCAAAAAAGTCCATGCTCTAGTTTTTCTGGTGGTTGGAGAATGAGAGTTGCATTAGCTAGTGTTTTATTTTCAAATCCTGATCTTCTATTACTAGATGAGCCTACCAATTACTTAGACTTTGAGGGTACAGCATGGCTGGAGAATTATTTACAAAAATTTAAGAATACAGTTTTAGTAATATCTCATGACAGAAGTTTATTAAATAAATCTGTAAATGGTATACTTCACCTCTCTAATAAAAATTTACAATTTTATTCTGGAAATTACGATTCTTTTGATAATGAAAGAAGGATACAACTAGAGCAAAAAATTTCTTTAAAAAATAAACAAGATGCACAAAGAGCTCATATACAAAGTTTTGTAGATCGTTTTAAAGCAAAAGCATCTAAAGCCAGACAGGCACAATCTAGAATAAAAATATTAGAAAAAATGAAACCTATCGTTATTGAAGAAGATCAAAAAATACCAAGATTTAAATTTGACGAAGCTATTAAGTTTGCTCCACCTTTAGTAACTTTAGATAAGGCTTCTGTTGGTTATAATGATGTCGAAGTATTAAAAAATATAAATATACAAATAAACCCTGATGATAGGATAGGTTTGTTAGGTGTAAATGGAGAAGGCAAATCCACTTTTTCTAAACTTATAGCCAAAAAAATTAAACTGATTAATGGCTCTCTGCAAATTCCCCAAAAATTAAAAATTGGTTATTTTGCTCAACACCAATTAGATGAATTAAGACCTAAAGAAACAGCTTTTGAACATGTTTATGCCAAGCTGAAATCAGAAATACCCTCTAAAGTTAGAGCTAGACTTGGTTCAGCTGGTTTTGCAGCCGATACTATGGATTTACAAGTTAAAAGATTGTCTGGAGGTCAAAAAGCTCGATTGTTACTTTTATTAGTCGTAATAGAAAAGCCTGACTTATTAATTTTAGATGAACCTACAAACCATCTTGATATAGAAAGTAGAGAAGCCCTTATCATGGCATTGAATGATTATTCCGGTTCATTAATATTAGTAAGTCACGATGCTTTTTTAGTTGAAAGATTGGTTGATAGATTACTCATTGTAAAAAATGGTGGAGTATCAGAGTTCTCTGGTGATATTCATGAATATAGAGATTTAGTTTTAAATAAAAATCAAAATCAGAAGAAAAATAATAAAAAGAATAATAAAATTAACTCTACCAACAATTTCAACAGTACGTCATCGTTATCTGATTTAAAAAAACGATTATCTGTTTCTGAAAAAAAAATGAATGAGTATGAGAAAACGAAATCTGATTTAGAAAATGAAATGCTTGGCAATCAATTTTATGACCTTAAAAATACATTACGTATTAAAGAAGTAAACACTGATTTGAAAAAAATTATACAATTACTTAAACAAGAAGAAAAATTATGGGAAAAAATTGCTGAAGACATTGAAAATTTTGATAAATGAATGAAAATGAAGTTTACATAACTCTTTTTTCATCCTCTTTTATATCTTCAACCCTTCTACCTGGTCACTCTGAATTAATATTAACGGCTTTTATTTATTCAAATAAATTCCCAGTCTTAACTCTTGTTCTTGTTGCTAGCCTTGGAAACATTCTAGGTTCTGTTTTAAATTGGTATTTAGGTTTTTATTTTGTAAAATTTAAAGAAAAAAAGTGGTTTCCAATCAATCATTCACAATTAGAAAAGGCTTCTTTATGGTTCACAACTTATGGAAAATGGACTTTATTTTTAAGTTGGGTCCCTTTTATTGGTGACCCGCTAACAGTTGTAGCTGGAATTCTTCGTATTCCAATAATTACTTTTTTAATTATAGTGTCCATTTCAAAAATATTAAGATATGTGTTTATAAGTTTTATAGCTTTGAATATCATTTGAAAAATAATAATTTGTTTAGTCAAATTACTGTTTTAAATGTATGGCTCCCCGGGACGGATTCGAACCGCCGGCCAGACGATTAACAGTCGTCTGCTCTACCGCTGAGCTACCGGGGAATATATACTTTAAATGCTCAATTAAGTTTGTTTTAAATATAAAAAAAGGAAAATGCAAGAAATTAAAAAATGATTTATACTAACTAAAAAATTAAGTTTTTTGTTAATTTTTATTTAAAATCTTTTTTGCAATATCTTTAATGTCAGAGTTATTTAGAGAAGTCGCAGTAATTTTTTTTATAACTTTGCGATCATTTTTAATGGTATTTGACGAGTATGAGGGGTCATAATGATTTTCTAAAAAACTTTTAGTTAAATCAAACCATTTCTTTCTATCAATTAGATTTGTCCATTCATCAAATAGTTCCTTGCTTAATCTATTTTTAAGACCTTTAATTATAGGATTTATTAATGTTGGATTATTACACATGTAATCATAATCACTAACTAAAAACTTAGCACGTAATTCTACATTTGCGGATATCTCTATTCTAGGGGACTTGATCATTTTTTTCCAAATAGACTTAGGTATATGAATATTCCCAATTTTACTACTTTCAGCTTCAATATAAATTTTATCTTTAAGATTAAGTTTTTGTATCTTATTGAAAATTAAGCTTTCAAAGAATTTTTGTGACGGTTGAATTAAATCTGGAATTTTACCTAATAGAGAACCTTTATGGTTTGCTAGGCCCTCTAAGTCCAAAATTTGTCCACCTTCATTTTCAATACTTTTTAATATTTTAGTTTTAGCAGATCCTGTTTTCCCACTAATCAAAGTAATTTTTAATTTAGGACCAATATTATCTAAAAAATTAATGACTTGGTTTCTATATTCTTTATAGCCACCTTTAAGTTGGTTTGTTCTCCAGCCAACTTCTGAAAGTACTATTGAAAAAGCTTTGGATCTTTGTCCGCCTCTCCAGCAATAAATTAAAGGTTGCCACGACCCTTTTTTTTCCATGAATTTATTTTCAATATGGAATGCTATATTTTTAGCTGTTAATGAAGATCCAATTATTTTAGCCTTAAACGAACTTTCTTTTTTATAGATAGTTCCTACTTTTTGTCTTTCTAGGTCTGATAAAACTGGACAATTTATAGCACCAACAATATGGTCCTCTATAAATTCTAATGGTGATCTTACATCTATAATAGTATCAAACTTTTTGTTGTTCCATTTTTTAATTAATTTATGTTTTGTCATAGGAAGTATTTACATTATTTTGATTTGGTTATTTAAATTATTTACATAACCTATTTCAACAAAGTTGATTTTGTGTTTTTTTAAAATTGCATATTGTTTTTCTTTTTCTTCTTTAGGTATTATAAAAGCTAACCCTCCAACAGTTTGAGGGTCATATAATATTTCATCAATTGATTTTTTTTGTCTGTCATAAATAATACTATTAATTGCTGTATTATAATTTGATTCAAACAAAGAAGATTTTACACCTTTATCGATAGCTTCTTTAACCCCATTAAATATTGGAATTTTTTCAGGGAAAATGGTTAACCCAGTCTTATTCTTATCCCTTTTTATCAAATTAAGAAGATGGTTTGCGAGCCCAAATCCAGTAATGTCAGTCATAGACAAAATATTTAATTTTTCAGATATATTACCAAACAAGAAATTACCATTTGTCATTTGAGTTATCACATCTTTTTGAAAATAACTGTCAATCATATCATTGTTGATACCACAAAAAATAATACCAGAACCAATTTTTTCTGTTAGGACTAAAGTATCATTGTTTTTTATCTGATAACTTTTTTTATTTTTATTTTCTTTTAATTTACTTTCACCAGTAACTGTAAAACCTATTACTGGATCACTATCTTTACCTATCATGGTATGACCACCATTAATAATACAATTATGTTTATCAAAGATCTCTTTTGCTCCGCATAAAACTTGTTCTAAATCTCTAGAATTTATATCAACATTTGAAAAAGGTAATTGAAGCATCATTAAGGCAGCAATAGGTTTAGATTTCACAGCTATAATATCACTCAACGAATGGTTAGCCGCTATTTTGCCCATTAAAAAAGGGTCAGGAATTATAGCATTAATCATATCGATGGTTTGAAAAAGTTGTGGGTAATTAGAAATTGAAGATGCATCATCTGATGAAGCTGTTATATTTTCAGGAAGGGTATTCTTTAATGCAGTAAAAGGAACTTTTGCAGCGCAACCCTTACATTGCATTTGGTTGGTTTTAACAAAATTGAATTTTGAGTTTATGTCCAATAATGAAAGAGTTTTGTTTATTATGTCTAAGATATATTCATTTTTTATAGAACTTTTATTATTAAATTTATTTATAAATTTTTGATCTATATACTTTTTTAAAAAACTATTAAATTTTGATGAATATGAAAAATTATATTTAGTTCCAATTGTGTATCCATTAGAGAGCCCAATCAAAGCTAAGTAATTTTTTCTAAAAGAATATTTTTTTCCTGATTTAGTTATTATGTAGGACTTAATGCTCTTAGCTAGAGGTTTGCCAGATCTTACGGCAAAAACTCCAGCTTTATGAAGGTTTTGATTGTCAAAATCAACTATATCACCTGCTGCAAAAATGAATTCGCTATTTGTTTGAAAAGCGCTATTAACTATAATAAAGCCATTTGCATTTAATTTTATATCCGAGGACTTTAACCAATTTGGAGCCATGGCATTTGTAGATAGAATACATTTATCAATCTTTAACGTATTATTATCTGACATAATGATTTTGTTTTTTTGGACTTCTAAAACCTCAGTATTTTCTATAATACTTATACCAGCTTCTTTAAGGACGTTTTTTGAGGTCTGTCTTGTATGATTAGAAAAAGAACTTAATAAACCATTTTTACCAGTAATGATTGATATTTTTAAATTTGATTTATCTCTTATGTATCGTTTTCTTATAGCTAATGCTAATTCAACAGCTCCTGCACCACCTCCAATAAAAGCGATGTCATTTAAATCTTTAATTTTATTTAAAAAATTATTTGCCAACCCTGAGATAGGTTTAACAGGAATACAAAATTTTTCAGCACCTTTTATTTTTTTATAATTACTTTCAATTCCAGAATCCACAGATAAAACGTCAAATTTTATTGATGGTCTATCTTTTAGATATATCTCTTTATTTGCAGAAGAAATATTTATAACTTTAGAATGAATAAAACGAATATTTAGTCTTAAAGATAATTTATAAAGATCGATATGACTTTCTCGCCACGAATAAACTCCTTCGATAAAACCTGGTATCATACCAGAATATGGAGTGTCGATTTCATTACTTACTAATGTAATTCTATTACCTTGAATAGGTTTTTTTGATAATTCCATCATTAATATTATATGTGAATGTCCACCACCAACTAAGACAAGATCATTAGTAATTGGTATGTCTTTATTCTCAATCATTTTTAAAATCATCTTTAAGTGGAGGCCCGAAGCGGAATCGAACCGCTGTAAACGGCTTTGCAGGCCGTCGCATCACCACTCTGCCATCGGGCCACTGAATGGTTATATTTAAATCTATAACTTTACATTAACATACAAGCAAATAAAAAAATATCTTAAGTAATTAAATATGTAATACTTTTAAAAATAATAAGTATAATATATGTATTATTTATATAATTTTCTTTTCAAATTTTTATGAGATGTTATTTATTAGCTACTTTACGTTAATATAATAAATTGGAGCTTTAATGATTTTACCATTAGAAAAAAAAAGAACCTTTATATTTGTGTCAGCATTTTTTCTGATCTATTTATTAGTTAATATTCCAAAAGTATCGGCGTCTGATTTTACTTTCAAATTATCAATCACTGAAGCTCTTAAAAACAGTTTGGAGCTTAAGTCAGAAAAGTATCGCTTAGAATCCGTTAAGCATTCTCTGGAGGAATCATATTCTTCAAAAGATTGGTCAAATTCTTTTACCACTATTTATAATTCATCTAGCAAACAATCTGACTCTGTTGGTTCTTATATTAACGATGACACAACAACTTCCACTATTTCATTAAGCAAAAAAATATTTGATGGTGGAGAGGCTTTTGAAAAATATGCAATTGCAATGGACAATATTAAGCTACAGGAAAATAGATTAAAATTAATTGAGCAAAAAGTTATATTAAATGCAGTTAATTCTTATTTAGATGTTTACACAAATCAATCTTTTTTTAATTTAAGAAAGAGAAGTTTAGAAAGATTTAAAGAGAACGTTGAAGCAACTCGTTTAAAGCTAGAAGCTGGGACTGTAACACCTACGATTTTGGCTGAAGCACAATCTAAATTAGCAAAAGCAAATTATGATTTAATTTTAGCCGAAGGTAACTTAAAAAATGCAGTTTCAGAATTCAAAAGTATTACTAAATTCAAGATTGTTCCTAATAAATTATATTTGCCAAGTTTGAATTTCAAAGAACCCAAAACTGAAAATGAGACAATAAAATTGTCTAACAAAAATAATCTTTCGATAAACATTGCAAAGCTAAATAAAGCCTTAGCTGAAAAAAACATTAAATTATATAAAACAGGTAACAGGCCATCTTTAAAATTAGAATTTCTTCTAAAAGATAGTCAATCATCTGCTTCAAATTCAACAAGTGATTATCAAAGTTATGGAGCTAATATTACTTTCAGTTCACCACTTTTTTATAATAATTCTTCAAAAAGTTCATTAAGACGATTAGATAAATTATATATGGCATCTTCTTTAGACTTGTCTGAAAAGTATAGGGAGGTTGAATTGGATGCTATTTCTTCATTTCAAAATTATAAAAATGCTATAGCTAAAACTATTGCGTCTGAAAGTGAAAAAAAATCATCATTATTAGCGTTAAATGGTATTAAAAAAGAAGCGGAATTTGGAATTAGAACTGTTTTAGAGGAACTTGACGCAGAAGTTGAATATTTGAATGCTTCAGCAAATTTAATCAAAAGCGAGGCGGAAAAAGTTTATAATTTATTATCTATAAAAGCAATCTTAGGCGAACTCACAATAAAAGTTATTGATAGTGAATATATTGATAACTTTAATTTAAAAGATAAAGATTTAAACTTTAACATTCTCGATATGAAAATGTTTAATTAAAATTAACCGTGGATATAATTACATTATGATGGATAAAAGATTTGATTCAAAATCAATAGAAATAAAATGGTATCAAAAATGGTTAGAAAGTGGTGCTTTTGCTTCTAACAACAGCTCATCAAAAAAACCTTATGTAATTATGATGCCACCACCTAATGTTACTGGGTCTTTGCACATTGGTCATGCTTTAACTTTCACAATACAAGATATTTTAATTAGATTTCATAGAATGCAAGGCTTTGATGTTCTTTGGCAACCTGGAACTGATCACGCAGGTATAGCTACACAAATGGTTGTCGAGAGAGAATTGGCGAAAACTGATACAACACGCCACTCTCTTGGAAGAGAAAAATTTATTGAAAAGATATGGGAGTGGAAAAATAAATCTGGTGGTGAAATCACTAAACAATTGAGAGCTCTTGGAGCATCACCTGATTGGGAAAAAGAACGATTTACAATGGATGATGGTTTATCCAAAGCTGTCAATCTAGTATTCGTTAAATTATTTAAAGAAGGTTTGATTTATAGAGATAAGCGCTTAGTAAATTGGGATCCCAAATTATTTACAGCAATTTCTGATCTCGAGGTTGAGCAAAAAGAGACACAAGGAAAGTTCTGGTATTTTAATTACCCCATTGAAGATAGCAATGAATATATAACTATTGCAACAACAAGGCCTGAAACCATGCTGGGTGATACAGCTGTTGCTGTTAATCCAGAAGACGAAAGATATAGTCATTTAAAGGGTAAAAACGTAATTCTGCCAATTTTAAACAAACCTATACCTATTATTTTTGATAAATATTCTGATCCTGAAAAAGGTTCAGGAGCTGTGAAAATAACTCCTGCTCATGATTTTAACGATTTTGAGGTTGGTAAACGTCATAATTTAGAAATGATTAATATTTTTAATGCTGATGCATCAATAAATGAGAATGGAACAAAGGACTTTGAAGGTTTAGACAGATTTCAAGCTAGGAAAAAAATTTTAGAAACCTTAAAGTCATTAAATTTATTTGTAAAAGAAGAAACTATTACTCATACGGTCCCTCATGGTGATAGATCAAACGAAGTTATAGAGCCATGGCTTATGGATCAGTGGTATGTAGATGCTCAGAAAATGGCAATACCAGCCATTCAAGCTGTTAAAGACAATAGAACAAAATTTGTACCTAAAAATTGGGATAAAACATATTTTGACTGGATGAATAACATTCAACCTTGGTGTGTTTCAAGGCAATTATGGTGGGGACATAGAATACCTGCTTGGTTTGGTCCAGACAAGAGGATATTTGTAGAGTTAAACCAAAAAACTGCTGAAAAGGCTGCCGAACTACATTATGGTAAAAAGGTAGTTCTTAAGCAAGATGATGACGTTTTAGACACTTGGTTTTCATCTGCTTTGTGGCCTTTTTCAACACTCGGTTGGCCAGATGAAACAGCTGATCTAAAAAAATATTATCCTACAAATGTTTTAGTCACAGGCTTTGATATTATCTTTTTTTGGGTTGCTAGAATGATGATGATGGGAATTCATTTTATGGATGGTCAAGTTCCTTTTAAAGAAGTTTATATTCATGCATTGGTTAGAGATGACAAAGGTCAAAAAATGTCAAAATCTAAAGGTAATGTAATGGACCCACTGGATTTATCTCATAAATATGGTGCAGATTCTTTAAGGTTTACACTTGCTGCAATGGCAGCTCAAGGAAGAGATATTAAGTTATCCGAAGAAAGAATTGCTGGTTATCGTAATTTTTCTACAAAAATTTGGAATGGCTGCAAGTTTTTAGAATTCAACGAATGTACTTCAGAATTAAACACAGATATAATTACTGTAGATTTACAAGTAAACAAATGGATAATTAACCTTTATAATCAACTAAACACAAAAGTGGAAACATCAATAAAGGAATATAAATTCAACGATGCTGCAGATGCATTATATCAGTTTATTTGGAGAGATTATTGTGATTGGTACATTGAATTTATAAAACCTTTGTTAAACAATAAAGATGACAATGAAGCTATAAAAGAAACTAAATGTGTTTCCATTAATGTTATGAAGAACGTTTTATTGATGCTTCACCCAATTATGCCTTATGTTACAGAAGAAATTTTTGAAAATTTATTCAAGCCTTCTGAATTGGTTATATCGTCATCTTGGCCTGAGACTATGTTTGATGGTATTTCTTTAAATAATGGTATTGATTTATCAATTAAATTAATTTCTGAAATTAGGTCATTAAGAGTTGAAAAAAACATACCTCTTGCGTCCAAGCCGATTGTAATTCTTAAAAATGTTAATTCAGAAAAAAAACAAATTATAGATGAGAACAAAGACCTAATAATTAATTTAGCAAAATTAAATGAATTAACATTTGCCCTCGAAGAAGATTTATCAATTGATAATTTTATAGTAAGCACCGTTGATGAAATTACTCTAATGATACCTCTTGATGGTTTGATTGATATTGAAAGTGAAAAAAACAGGTTGAATAAAGAGTTGTCAAATATTAATAATGAAATTGAAATTATTGATAAAAGATTGAAGAATCCTATGTTTGTCAGCAAAGCGCCTTCAAAGGTTGTTGAGGAAGTTAATAATAAACATGACATCTTTAAACAAAGAAAAATTGAATTAGAAAAAGCTTTATTAAATCTATAAATAATTTATTGGGAGATAATTATGAAGAATTCGAAGACTGTATTAATTGATAAGAACCCTGGTAGAAACTCTCAAACTTTTGGTGTTGCTAGAATGTTAAATACTGATTTGGATTTAATTCATGAACCATCAATAGGAGTGGTTGGCAATAAAGGAGACTCTCAATGTTATTTTGGTGTTGAAGAAAAAGTTAGAACAATTCATGAGTGCCTAAGAGGAAGGATAGGTCAAAAACCTGGCGATATTTTTATGCGTCTTGTCCAACCAGAATACACAGTTGCCACTTCAGATGGTATCAGAAATGGTACCAAAGAAATGCGATATTCTCTGATAGGTAGAGAAGTGACTAATGATACGTTATGCGAACATTTAAGTGCATCTGGTCTTGAAGGAACCATTGCTGTTGTTGCATGTGACAAGCCACCTGTTGGAACTCTAGCTGCAATTCTTGAACATAATAGACCAGCTATCATAATGTCTGATGGGTCCATTAGGCCTGGAGTTGACTCTGCAACTCAAGAACCAATTGATTTAATAACAGCTTATCAATTAGCAGGAAGTGATGATGAAGTTCTTAAAAAAAGGATAGCGTGTGAAGCTTGTCCTGGTCATGGTAGTTGTGGAGGTATTTTCACATACAATACTATGCAAACTTTTATTGGTGTTGTTGGAATGCAACCACTTGAAATGGTGTCTCCTGCATCTGAAGACAAAAGAAGATTAGAAGACTTTCCAGATAAATTGATTAACTATTTAGATAATATGATTAAAAATGATATTAAACCAAGAGACATTGTTACTAGAGATTCTATCAGAAATGCTCTAATAGTTGCAATGTCTATAGGCGGCTCAACAAATGTTATGCTTCATGCTCCAGAGTTAGCTCGTGCAGCAGGTTATAATAATTTCAATGAAGACATAATGAGTTTTGAAGAATTCAATCACCTTTCTAAAAATGTCGTTCCTGTTTTAGTAGATGCTAGACCATTTGGTAAATACTCAATGGTTGATGTTGACGCAAAAGGTGGAGTTCAAGTTTTTGTAAAAGATTTACTTGATTCAGGATTGTTGAATGGAAATACACTTACTTGTACTGGTGAAACATTAGAAGAACAAATCAAGAGAATTTCTCCTAAAGAACCAGATGGGGAAGTTATATATACTGTTAAAAAACCCTTTAAAGAAACTGGAGGGCTTAGACTTTTAGGAGGTAATTTATCTCCAGAATATAGCTCAATTTTAAAGCTCGCTGGAGTTGAAGGTGGATTAGAAAATAACGTTTTTATTGGTTCGGCTAGAATATTTAATGGGGAACAAAAACTTTTAGATACACTAGAAAATGAACCTGAAAAAATTAATAATAAGGATATGATAATTGTAAGATATGAGGGGCCTGTAGGTGGACCAGGAATGCCTGAAATGTTAGATTCAACTTCAAGAATTACGTCTTTATGTAGGGAAAAAAATATAATTGTAGGTTTAATGACGGATGGAAGGTTTTCTGGCGGTTCAGTAGGTCTTGTAATTGGTCATGTAGGTCCAGAGGCGGCGCTTGGGGGTCCTATTGGTCTAATTGAAGATGGAGACGAAATTATAGTAAATTTGAATAAAAATACCTTAGACTGTACTCAATTATTAGACACAAATACTTTTAGTAAAAGAAAGAAAGCATGGCAAAAAATTGTTGATATGAATAATGGAATTCATCCAGCGGTAGGAGATGCTGACACTAGGTTATTAAATAGAATGAGAAGTTCTGCTGTCTCTGCCATGTTTGGTGCAGGAATGCATCCTAACAGGGAAGTATGGATACCCAATCCACGCGAAATCAAAAAATCAGACTTTATACCAAAAAATATTCATAAAAAATAACTTAATATTTTTTTTCAATTTCTATCCAAACTGGAGTATGGTCGCTAGGTTTTTCTTGTCCTCTGAGATTTTTGTCTATACCTACGTCTATTAATATATCCACTATTTCGGGTGAAATTAAAAGAAAATCTATTCTTATACCATTATCTTTTTGCCATGCTCCAGCTTGATAATCCCAAAAGCTATACTCAGTTAAATTTGGATGCTTTAAACGATATGAGTCTATAAGGCCAACATTTATCAATTCTTTCATTTTAGATCTTGTTTCGTCAAGATATAAAGCATCATCTAGCCACTTAGAAACGTCATGGCAGTCAATTTTTTGCTGTATTACATTAAAGTCACCACCTAATATAAGTGGTTCATTAGTATCATAAATCATTTGTGTGTATTTTACTAATCTTCGCATCCAATTTATTTTGTAATCATATTTAGGTCCAGGGGCTGGGTTACCATTAGGTAAGTACAAACAAATAATATTTATGTTTTCAATTTTTACATGCAAAAACCTAGCCTGATCGTCCGTTTCGCTATCTTGTTCATAAATAGGCAAATTATCAGATATTTTCTCTATCTTAAACTTACTAGCTATTGCAACACCATTATAGGATTTTTGCCCTAAACAGACAGTATTATAACCTTTTTCTAAGAATTCATTTTGAGGGAAATTTTCATTTACTGTTTTCGTTTCTTGCATTAATAAAATATCAGTCTTGCTTTCTTCAAGCCAATTAATTACCTGAGGTAATCTCATTTTTATAGAATTTACATTAAAACTTGAGATTTTTAATGACATAGACTTAATATGTTTTTCATATTGAAAAGCTTGTGCCACAACCACAATTAGCTGTTGCGTTAGGGTTTTCAATTTTAAAGTATGCGCCTGATAATTCAGAAACGTACTCTAAAGTACTTCCTGCGAGAAAATCCATTGATGGTTTATCAATAAGGTAACTTATTCCATCTTGATTGAATACATAATCATCATTATTAGGAGACGATGAAAAAGAAAAGTCATATTGAAAACCAGAACATCCTCCACCTAAAACAGAAATTCTAAAAAAGGAACTATCTTCACTTTTCAGTAAAATTTTAATTCTGTTTGATGCGTCTTGGGATAATTTAAACCCATTTTCTATAGTATTATTAATATCTTGCATGATAACACTCTATCAATTTTATTTACTGATTGAAACAGTTATTACAATGTTTATAATTCAGTTTATCATATTTGTTATATATAACGAACTATTTTTAGGACAAATTATTGATAAATTCTATAGATAATAGGTTTTTAAACACCTTTGCTTGTCACAGCTCAAATAGTAGAGGAAGAATTTATAAAGATGAGCCTCTAATACTTGGTCGCTCAGAGTATCAAAGAGATAGAGATAGAATTATTCACTCTGAAGCTTTCAGAAGATTAAAAGATAAAACTCAAGTTTTTATTTATGATGATGGAGATCATTATAGAACTCGGCTTACACACACAATAGAAGTAGCTCAAATTGCTAGATCTATTGCAAAAGCTCTTAATGTTAATGAAGATTTGGCAGAAACTATATCGTTAGCTCATGATTTAGGCCACCCGCCACTAGGTCATAGAGGTGAGGAGGTTTTAAAAAAATTAATGTTTAATTTAGGTGGCTTTAATCATAATGTGCAAACTCTAAGAATTATAACATTTCTTGAAAAAAAATATTATAATTTTGAAGGATTAAATCTTACTATTGAAACCTTAGAAGGTTTAATTAAACATAATGGCCCATTTTTAAATAATCAAAAAATCCCTTCATATATTTTAGAAATTAATAAATTAATTTCATTAGATCTAAATAATTTTCCGTCTATTGAAGGTCAGGTAGCTAACATATCTGACGACATTGCATATTTAACACATGACTTTGATGATGGTCTTCGTAAAAAATTATTTACAATTAATCAACTTCGAGAGATAAAAATTGTAGATTTAATTATAGAAAAAATTGAAAAAAAATTTCCAAATATAAAATATGATATTTTAATTCATCAATTTATTAGACATTTAATTAGCTATTTTATAAATGACATTGTTTCATCATCACAATTAATTATAAATAAAAACAATTTTAAAACTGTGGATGATATAAGAAACTTTGATAGAAACGTAGTACAATTATCGCCTATTGCATTCAAGAATATGGAACAAATTAGAACTTTTTTATTCAAAAATATGTATCATAATAAATCTATTTTAGATAAGTTAAACAAAGCTTCATTAATGATAGACAAATTATTTTCTTTATATAACAAAGATATTAATTTACTCCCAGAACAATGGAGAAATTTAAGAGGAGTTCCTTTATCAAATCTCTCTAAAATTGATAAATCAAGAGTAATTGTAGATTATATTGCTGGAATGACCGATATTTTCTTAAAAAAAGAATACTTAAAGTTTTATAAAGAGGAAGATTAGTATTTATGAATATCTATAAAATATATTTTGGTCATCTAATAAATGCGATTAATTCTTTTAAAAATGATTTTAGTTATACGTTTGATATTGAATTGTACCTCACAAAGTTAACCTTAGAGCCTCCTAAGGAATTAATTAATGGAGACATGTCTACAAATATGGCAATGGTTTTATCTAAGGAAATCAAATTAAACCCTCGTCAGATTGCTCAAAACTTTGTTCCTTATATTGCAAAAATTCCTGGTATAGAAAAAGTTGATGTAGCTGGAGCAGGTTTTATTAATATTAAATTGGCTCAAGTAACCTGGACAAGTTGCTTAAAAAATATCTTATTAAATGAATTAGACTGGGATAAACTTGATCTAGGAAAAGGAAAAAATATTAATCTAGAATTTGTGTCTGCAAATCCAACAGGACCATTACATGCCGGGCATGCAAGGGGTGCAGTTTTTGGAGATGCGCTCGCTTCTCTTTTATCTAAAGTTGGATATAAGGTAACAAGAGAATATTATATAAATGATGCAGGAAGCCAAATTGAGAAATTAGTGAAATCATCTTTATTAAGATATGAAGAATACATGGGAAAGAAAATTGACCAAATTCCTGATGGTTTGTATCCAGGAGAATATTTGAAGGATGTTGGGAAGGTTTTGTTTGAGAAATATGGTAAAGATTTATTCCTTAAAGATAAAACTAAGGTTTTTGAAATAGCTAGATCAATTTCATTAGAAATAATTTTGAAAACAATAAAAACTGATTTACAAAAAATTGGTATAGAAATGGATGTTTATTCTAGTGAACAGAAGATTGTTTCAAGTGAGTTACTAGAAAATGTGATAAAAATTTTAGAAGATAAAGAACTTGTTTACTCTGGAACATTACCAGCTCCAAAAGGCGTCAATTCTGAAAATTGGGAAAAGCGTGAACAGCTTCTTTTTAGATCAACAAGTTATGGTGATGATACTGATAGAGCTCTAAAAAAATCAGATGGTAGTTGGACATACTTTGCAACTGATATGGCTTATCATTTAGATAAAATAAAAAGAACTAATGGAAACTTAATTAATGTACTGGGTGCAGATCATACTGGTTATATTTCAAGAATAAATGCTGCCGTTAGAGCGCTTTCTAATGAAAAGAGTTCCATAGATACTAAAGTTTGTGCTTTGGTAAATCTTTTAGAAGATGGTAAGCCAATAAAAATGAGCAAAAGAGCTGGCAACTTTGTAACACTTTCTGAGATTATTGAAGCAGTTGGAAAAGATGTAATTAGATTTATAATGTTAACAAGACGTAACGATCAAACTTTAGATTTCGACTTTAAAAAAGTTACAGAAAAATCAAAGGAAAATCCTGTCTTTTATGTTCAATACGCCCATGCAAGGTGTAATTCTATATTTAAATCTGCTAAAGTTTTAGAAGAAGATGTACTGCCAGAAAATTTAAACTTGCTTACAAATGAAAATGAAATCGCACTTATAAAGTTTATTACTTTATGGCCTAGAGTTTTAGAGTTGGCAGCGAGAAATCATGAGCCGCATAGAATTTGTTATTATTTAATTGAATTAGCAAGTAATTTTCATAGCCTTTGGAGCAAAGGAAAGGACGATAATAATATTAAGTTTGTTTTAGAGGGCAATCATGTATTAACTAATTCCAGACTATCTTTAGTTAAAGCGGTAGCATTAACCTTAAGAAAAGGATTAACTCTTCTCTCAATAGAACCTATTTTTGAAATGTAACCTATATGATAAATTATTTAAAATTATCAGCATATTTTTTTTTAGGAGTGGGTGTTTTATTTTCTTTAGGAATTTTTGCTTTAAAAATTTTCTTTTATGATAACTATAATGATAGTTTAATAATACTAGGACCTGATAATGCTGATGTTATTTTAAAGCCAAGTGACCCTAAGGGATTAAAAGTTCCTAATTTAGATGTTGAAATTTTAAATAATAAAAAAGCTTTAATTGAAAATGAAAAGTTGAGACCTCTTCCAGTTAAACCAGAATTACTGCCAATTGAAGTGATTGAAAGTAACAAAACAAAGAAGAATTTAAATAAACAGGATTTAAAGAATAATATTTTAACTAAAATAGAACCAAAAATTAAACCAATCAAAATCGATAAAACTAAACAAAAACCGGGTCTTTATAGAGTACAATTTGGTTCTTTTAAAAATTTAGATAAAGCACGAATTGCAATAAAATCTATGAATAAACAACATAAAATCTTATTATCTAATGTGACGTTAGAAATTTATACTTTTAAAAATACTAAAAATTTTTTATTTCATAGGGTTTGGACTTCACCTTTAATTAAGAAAGACGGTCTTGATTTATGTGAAAAATTTAAATTAAAAAATATAGTTTGTATTTTACAGCCAAATAAATGAGAGTTTTTAATGTCTAACTTGGTAAATAAACAATCAGATGTATTAAGTCTAACATTAGACGGTTTTCAAGGACCAATTGATTTACTTTTGAGCTTAGCAAGAGACCATAAGATAGATTTATCTAAGCTGTCTATATTGCCCCTAGCGGAACAATATCTTGAGTTTTTAGATTATGCTATTAAGAAAGATATAGATGTTGCAGCAGAATACTTAGTTATGGGAGCTTGGCTTGCTTTTTTAAAATCTAAAATTCTTTTACCAGTTAATAATGATGACGATACAAATAATGCACAAGAAATGTCAGAGCTTCTTGCACTTCAATTAAAAAGATTAGAAGCCATTCAAAAAGTATCCAAACTACTATTTAAGAAACATCAACTAGGGCTTCATTTTTTTAAAAGAGGGGACTCTGAGATTTTTAAACCTAATCAAAAAGTGCTTTATGATTTGAGCTTATTTGATTTAATTAAATCCTATGGCCAAATTATATCAAAAGATAAAAGTCAATCAGTTACAATAGCAAGGTCAAGGTTATACGCAGTAGAAGAAGCCGTAAAAAATTTAAGAAGTTTGATTAATAAATCTACTGGTTGGAAAAATCTTTTTGAGTATTTACCACAAAATATTAGAGATAACCTTGAAAACAGATCTGCTACGGCGTCTTATTTTGTAGCTTCTTTAGAGCTGGCAAAAGAAGGGGCTTTATCTTTAAGACAAGAAAGTTTTAAAGAAGAAATTTATTTAATTTCTAAAACTAATATGTAGACATTATGTGTAAGTATTAGATATACAATGCATGTTTGGAGTAATAATGACAAATTTAAATGAAAACAATATAGATTTTAATTTTAATCTTAAAATTGTGGAAGCATTAATTTTTGCTTCACCTGAACCTGTTTCATTTAATGATTTAAAAAAAACTATTTCAGACATTGATATTTTAGAAGCAATACTGGAATCTTTGGAAAAAAAATATTCATCAGGCGGATTTAATTTATATAAAATTAATAATAGCTTCGCCTTTAGGACATCTGCAGAAGTATCAGAATTTTTAAATGTTGAAACAATAATTCCTAGACCATTATCAAGAGCTGCTTCTGAAACTTTAGCAATTATTGCTTATCATCAACCTGTAACTCGAGCAGAAATAGAAAACATTAGAGGTGTTTCTTTTAGCAGAGGAACTTTAGACGCGTTGTTGGAATTAAATTGGATAAAACCGGGTCAAAGAAAATCAACTCCAGGCAATCCATTAACTTGGAGAACATCTGATACTTTTTTAGATCATTTTGGTTTAAAAAATATATCAGATCTCCCTGGTATTGACGATTTAAAAAGTTCTGGCCTTTTAGAAAAAGATAATATTATTTTTAAAGATGATCCTGCTAAATAATTTTTTAAAACTGTTATTAGATTGGTTTTACTTTGCTTGAATTTATAAAAATATTTCACTCGTATGATAAAAATTATATTCTTAATGGTTTCTCTATGAGACTAAATGATGGTGAAGTTGTTTCTCTGTTAGGACCATCTGGTTGTGGTAAAACTACTTTATTAAAATTAGCAAGTGGAATTGAAAAACTTCAAGAAGGTGAAATTAAGTTAAATGATAAAATAATATCTTCTTCAAACACTCATCTTAGTCCAGACAAACGAAAAGTTGGTTATGTTTTTCAAGATTGTGCATTATTTCCACATTTAACAATTATACAGAATATTTTTTTTGGGATGAATAGTAAAGAAATAAGTGCTCAAACAAATAAAATTCAAAATTTAATGAATGAAATTAATATTTCTAGACTGTCTGATAGTTTTCCTCACGAATTATCAGGGGGACAGCAACAACAAGTAGCGCTTGTAAGGGCAATTGCATCCGATCCAAAAATTATTTTACTAGATGAACCATACTCTAATTTAGATTCAAGATTAAAGGAAAAAATTAGAGACCAAATGCTACATATTTTAAGAGAACATAACATATCTGCCTTACTTGTCACACATGATCCAGAAGAAGCTATGTTTATGTCTGATAAAATTGGCGTATTAAATAACGGTGTTGTTGAACAATTTGGAAGCCCTATTGATTTATATTTACGTCCAAAATCAGCTTTTATCGCAGAGTTTTTTGGTGAAATTAATTTATTTGAAGGGTCTGTAGATGGTGGCCTAGTAAATACTGTTTTAGGGACTTTTAAATGTTCTAAAAAACTTAATAAAAATAAAGTTACAATTGTAATTAGGAATGAGGCAATTAAGTTATATGCCGTAAATAAAGTTACGTCTGAAATAGTAAATGAGAATGCTTTTATTGTATCACCATACTTCGGTTATGTAATGGAAACTAGGCTGTTAGCAGGTTCTACTTTAATTCACCTGTCTTTAAAGGTAAATCAAACTAATTTTCATATTCATGCAAGAATTCCAGGATTAAATTTTTTTCATGTTAATGATAAAGTTAAAGTTTTGACTGACCCATCTCAAATTTTTGTTTTTAAAAAATAATTTATGTCTTTTAAATAAATAAATGTTACATATATAATTACATTGTTTTTGGGCATATAATTTTGGGAGAAGATATAATGGGTGCTTTTAGTATTTGGCATTGGGTTATTGTTTTAATCGTGGTGCTTATCCTTTTTGGTGGTAAAGGAAAGCTTTCAAGTATAATGGGAGATTTTGGAAAAGGTTTAAAAAACTTTAAAGATCAAGTTAAATCTAATAAAGAAGTTGAAGAGGAAGAAGTTGAATCAATTCCAGAAAAACCAAAAACTACAAAAAAGAAAGTTGTTAAGAAAAAGGTCGTAAAAAAAACTACAAAAAAGAAAACATAATTCTTAGAGAGTTTTTAAATGCTAGATATTGGTTTTCCAGAATTTTTACTTATCTCTTTTGTCTTATTGATAGTAGTTGGTCCCAAAGACTTACCTAAGGTTTTACGTTCTATAAAATCTTTTATTACAAAAATTAAATCAATGGCTTCTCAGTTTCATTCAGGAATAGATGATTTAGCTAATGAATCTGAGATATCAAACTTAAGAAGTGAGATTTCAAAAATAGAAAATAGTTCAACTTATAATTCTGAAATAGATGAAATTAAAGGTGTTGAAAATGAATTAAATATGAAATCTTTGAAAAAAGATTTAAATGAAATCAATAACTTAAGTTCTAATAAAATAAAAAAAAATAAATAATACTTGATATTCGAGAATATAATGGCAAAGACAAAAAAGTCAGAACAAAATATGACGTTACTCGATCATCTTATAGAATTAAGAAACAGACTTTTGATCTCATTTTGCGCTTTTATTTTTTTATTTTTTTTATGTTTTATCAAATTTACTACTAATAATCAAAATCTTGCTGATATTGTATATAACTTTTTACAAGCGCCATTAGCTTCTCAGATATCAGAAAATGGTGGAAGAATGATTTATACTGCATTGCATGAAGGTTTTTTTACTCAGGTTAAAGTGGCTTTTTTTATATCACTTTGTGTTTCTTTACCAATTTTTTTAATTCAAATATGGCGTTTTGTAGCACCAGGATTATATCAAAATGAAAAAAAAGCTTTTTTACCTTTTTTATTAGCTACGCCAGTTCTTTTTGTAGCAGGTGCAGCTATGGTTTATTATATTGTAATTCCCTTAGCGTGGGACTTTTTTTTATCATTTCAAGTTAATGGTGTAGATGGATCTCTTCCAATTGAGCTTGAGCCACGAATATCAGAATACTTATCCTTAGTTATGAAATTGATTTTTGCGTTTGGTCTTTGTTTTGAGTTACCTGTTATATTATTATTACTTGTTAAAACAGGTATTATAACGCCTGATGATTTAGCAAATAAAAGGAAATATGCTATTTTAACAGCCTTTGTAATTGCAGCGATCTTAACCCCTCCAGATGTAATTTCACAAATATTATTAGCACTTCCAATTATTGTTTTATATGAAATTTCAATTATATTTTCTAAGTTCTTAATTAAGAGTTAATTTTTTAAACGAGTTTTTTTAATGCATGATATAAAATTTATTAGAAACAAGCCAAATGAGTTTCAGTTGTTAATGGAAAAGAGGGGATTAAAAATTGATCTACCTGAAATATTAGAACTTGATAGCCAAATTAGAAATTACCAAACTAGTATTCAAGAAATACAGGAAAAAAGGAATAATACGTCTAAAGATATTGGAAAGTTAATTTCTCAAGGTAAAGATGTAGCCGAATTGCAGTCACAAGTATCTGTTTATAAGTCTGATCTTACTAAATTAGATGAGAAAATTAAAACATTATCAAACAAACTACATTCTTTACTTATTACATTTCCTAATTATTTAGAAGCTGATGTTCCTCTAGGAAAAGATGAAAATCATAATGAATTGATTAAAGAATGGGGTGAAATTCCTCAATTTGAATATCACCCGTTAGATCATGTTGACCTTGGGGAACAGTTAAACGGACTTGATTTTAAAACAGGGGTTAAAATTTCTGGATCTAGATTTGTATTATTACGAGGTCACTTAGCTCTGCTTGAACGGGCTTTATCTTCTTTCATGATTGATACTCATTTAAATAATTTAAATTTTGAAGAAATTTCTCCTCCCTATATTGTAAGAGAAGATGCTTTATATGGTACAGGACAACTTCCAAAGTTTTCAGATGATTTATTTAAAACTATTGATAATAGGTGGTTAATACCAACATCAGAAGTTCCATTAACAAACATAGTCAGTAATGAAATAATTGATAAAAAAATATTGCCTTTAAGATTTGTTGCTAACACACCTTGTTTTAGATCTGAGGCAGGTGCTGCTGGAAGTGATACAAGGGGAATGATAAGACAGCATCAATTTTCTAAAGTTGAGATGGTTTTTATTACGGAGCCTGAGAACTCGAATAAAGAATTAAATGTTTTAGTTTCTTGTGCAGAAACTATACTAAAAAAATTACAATTACCTTATAGAGTTATGAAATTGTGTTCAGGTGATGTTGGGTTTTCTGCAAAAAAAACATTTGATTTAGAAGTATGGTTACCGGGTCAAAATAATGGAAAGGGTGCTTATAGAGAAATCTCATCTTGTTCTAATTGTGGAGATTTTCAAGCAAGAAGAATGAATGCAAAATTTAAAGATAAAGAAACAAATAAAATTGAATTTTTGCATACTCTTAATGGTTCTGGTTTAGCAATAGGTAGAACTATGATTGCTGTTTTAGAAAATTATCAACAAGAAGATGGATCAATTTTAATACCTGAAGTTTTAATACCTTATATGAAAGGCATTTCTAAAATTCAAAATCCAAATATGAAATAAATGGAATATTTTATAAATAAAATTTTAATAACTAATGACGATGGTTTTGACGCCGTTGGCCTTCAAGTACTAAAAAATATTGCTTATGAGTTTTGTGATACTGTTTACGTAGTATCTCCTAAGCAAAATCAATCTGCAAAATCAAGATCTATAACTCTCAAGGATAAAATAAACTTTGAGCACATAGATCGATACGAATGGATAGTTGATGGTACTCCAACAGATTGTGTTATTTTTGCATTAAATCATATAATGAATTCTGGTAAACCTGATCTTATTTTAAGTGGAATTAACGCTGGAAGTAACATTGGTGACGAAGTTTCTTATTCTGGTACTGTAGCGGCTGCTATGGAGGGTGCTTTAAGGGGTATTAATTCTATTGCATTAAGTCAACTCGGAGGAGACCATAAAAGTAATTCATATTTATGTTCAAAGAATTATAGTGTCGAAATTATTAAAAATCTTTTAAAGCTTAAAATTAAGTCTCCATTGTATTTTAATATTAATTTTCCATTGAATATATCTGAATCTGATAACACTAACTTCTTATATACAAAATTAGCATCTCAAAAAAAATCTGATGAAATTTTTGTTAACAATACAGAAACCTCATATAAAATTGGTAGAATGTTAAACTCTTATCAAACCACACAAGAAACTGATATGGATGCTTTAAGCAAAAACAAGATTTCTTTAACGCCTTTAACATTAGATCTAACTAATATTTCTTTATTTAATCAATTAAATAAAAGATAAATATAATGCTATATGAGACTTCAATTCAAAAAGCTAATTTAATAATGACATTAAGATCTATGGGCATTACTTCGGATAAAGTTCTTTCTGCAATAGAGTATGTTCCAAGAGAAATGTTCTTACCTTCAAATTTTCATTCTTATGCTTATCAAAATAACCCTTTACCAATTGGATTTGATCAAACTATTAGTCAACCTTTTATAGTAGCAACAATGACAGAGGCACTGTCGCTTCAGGGAAATGAAATAGTATTAGAAATAGGAACTGGCTCAGGATATCAGGCGTCTATATTATCACTTATGACAAGAAGGGTATATTCAATTGAGAGATTGAAACCATTACTAGTCAATGCACAGGCTTGTTTTAAAAAATTAAAATTGACAAATATTGTTTCTGAAGAGGGTGATGGTTTTTTAGGTTGGCCAAAATTAGCTCCTTTTGATCATATTATTATAACGTGTGCAATTAAAGAATTAGATGGAAGATTGTTAAATCAAATTAGATATAATGGTATTTGTATAGCTCCAGTAGGTGATTTGAATTCAGGGCAGAGACTTAAAAAAATTACAGTCAAAAAGAATAGATCTGATGATATATGGGAGGATCTAGGTCCAGTGAGTTTTGTTCCGCTAATTAGTGATAAGGATTGAATTTTTTTAAGTAAGTTGTTAAAATTTAAATTTTAAAAGGTTTTTTATTTTGTTTAAGTTTATTTTACTTTTTTTGTTCCTGACTAGTTGTAAAACTGCAGAGTTAATTGAAAATGTTAAAGGTGATTTCGCTCTAGAGAAAAAAGCTACAATATTTAATAAATCTAATGTTTTAAAAGATAATATTCCAACAAATGGAATGATATTCGTCAAAAAGAATGAAACAATATTCTCGATTGCAAACGAATATAAAGTCATTCCTAAAGATATTATTGAAGATAATAATTTGATTAAACCTTACTCTTTAAAAGAAAATCAAATTCTATTTTTGAGAAACAAGAACATTTATATTATCAAGCCAGGAGATACACTTGATAAAATCTCTTTGAGATTTGCAGTAAACAAATTAGACGTAATAAGTCTAAACAAGTTAAAACAAAATCATATATTAAAAGTTGGAAATAAAATTTTAATTCCAGTTAAAAGGAATTATTCCCTTATAGATCAAATTATAGATAAAAAAATTTATAACGTTAAACCAAGTACAAATAAATATAAAACTAATGAAGCAAAAAAAATTAAAAATGCTCCAAATTTTATATGGCCTGCTAAAGGTAAAATCATTAAAGGCTATGGCAGCTTTGGCAAAGGTCAACATAACGATGGTATAGATATAAAATTAAATAATAATTCACCTATATATTCCTCTTATGGTGGGAAAATAGCTTTTGTTGGGTCTCAAATAAAAAAATTTGGAAATCTTATTCTTATAAAACATGATGACGGTTGGTTAACAGCTTATTCAAACATAGCTAAATATAATGTTAAACAAGGCCAGTCGGTGAAAAAAAAACAAGTTATAGGTTACAGTTCTTTAAGTGAAGATGTTTTGCATTTCCAGATTAGATATAAAAGAAACCCTGTTAATCCAAACAGCTACATAGATTAATTAATTTTTACTTTTTGTTTGCTTGCTATGTCCTGTATAAATTGCCAAGCTACTCGACCAGATCGTGCACCTCTTGTTATAGACCATTCCAATGCCTGAGATCTTAAAATATTTTGCTCAAGGCTGATATTGAATTCTTTACAATAGGCGAAAACAATTTCTAAATAAACATCTTGAGACATGTTATGAAATCCTATCCAAAGTCCAAATCTATCAGATAATGAAACTTTTTCTTCTACTGATTCAGATGGATTAATTGCAGTTGATTGCTCATTTTCCATCATATCTCTAGGCATTAAATGTCTTCTATTAGATGTTGCATAAAAAATAACATTACTAGGCTTTCCTTCAATTCCACCATCTAAAGCTGCTTTAAGACTTTTGTATGTATTTTCGCCGGCATCAAATGATAAATCGTCGCATAACAAAATAAATTTATATTTTTTATAATCTGATAAAAGTGAAAGTAGTTCAGGTAATTCTCCAATATCTTCACGGTGAATTTCTACTAATTTCAACTGCTCAGATTTTGTTTTTAATATAACTTCTGCATGTACTGCTTTAACTAATGATGATTTACCTGTCCCTCTAGCTCCCCATAATAAAGCATTGTTGGCAGACAAGTTATTAGCAAAGCTAATTGTGTTATCCAACAATATTTGTTTTTGTGAAACTATACCTTGGAGAAGTTCAATGGGTATTCTATTAATTTCTAAAACTGGTCTAACCAAACCCGATTTAGATTCATACACAAAACCCTCACTTTTATCTAAGTTATTAATTTTCTTTTCTGGAGGAGCCAATCTATCTAATGCATTAGCAATTCGTTCTAAAAACTGTTTCGAATTTTCATCAATCATTTTTGCAACAACCTAAGTAAATCATAAAAATAGCAATATATATATATTTTAAATTTTATCTATGGTGTTTATGTTTTTTTTTTTATATAAGTTATTATCAATTTTACTTTCAAGGAGTTACTCATGATTTCAAGTGCATTTGCTCAATCCGCAGCAGGAGGAGCCGGGGGGTTTTCTCTGCAAGGTCTTCTTCCTTTCGTCCTCATTTTTATTATATTCTATTTTTTACTCATTAGACCTCAACAAAAAAGAGTTAAGCAACACAAATTAATGGTTGAAAACTTAAAAAGAGGTAATAAAGTTTTAACTGCTGGTGGTATTTTAGGAGTTATTTCAAAGGCGAATGAAGGTTCTGAAACTGTAAGTGTTGAAATATCTAAAGATGTTATAGTTGATGTCGCTAGACAAATGATTTCAGAAGTAAGAGGCGAAGAAAAATTAAAGTCAGCTCCAGAGAAGCCTAAAATTAAATCTAAAGCCAAAAAATAATATACATGTCTTAAAGGTCTCTGTTATTCCTATCTATATTGAGTAATTATGAATAATTTATCCAAAATAAGAGCTGCATTTTTGCTTTTTTTAGTCTTCTTAGGTATTGCCTATGCAATACCTAATTTTTTAAATAGCTCAGTAAAAAATACTTCTTTTAGTTTCTTGCCCGGCAAGTCTATTAACCTTGGACTAGACCTAAAAGGTGGATCATATCTATTACTTAAAGCAGATATGGACATAGTTTTTTCAGAAAAATTAGAAATATTATTATCAGATATTAGATCAGCTTTAAGAAAATCTAAAATTGGATATAAAAAACTAAGTGTTAATGATAAAAAGATTTCTTTTCAAAAAAGAGATCTAATCCCTAATGATAAAATCAAGTCAATAATACTAACAATAGATGAAAATTTAATTGTAACAATTAACGAAAATACTTTTTTTATTGAATTTTCAGATCTTAATAAGAAAAAAATTATCAAATCAACAATGGCTCAAGCTATTGAAATAGTTAGAAGAAGAATTGACGAAACAGGTACTAACGAACCAAGTATACAACAACAAGGAATTGATCGGATTATAGTTCAGTTACCTGGTCTAGATGATCCAAGCCGTATAAAAAAATTATTAGGTAAAACTGCAAAATTAAATTTTCAATTAGCTCATCCTTCTATTTCCTCAGAAGATATTAATATTAATTCAAAAGCGCCACCTGGTTATACAATTTTAGTAGACGACAAAGATCCTGATCTTTTTTACATGATAAATAAAAGAGTAATGGTCTCAGGCGAGATGTTAAAGGATGCAAATCCAACATTTGATAGAAACAATAGTCCATCAGTTTCTTTTCAATTGTCTGCTCTGGGAGGTAAGAAATTTGGAAGGGTAACTGGAAAGCATATTGGAAGAGCTTTTGCTATAGTTCTAGATGGTAAAGTTGTTAGCGCACCAGTTATTCAATCACAAATCTTCTCGAGTGGACAAATTACTGGTAATTTTTCTACACAAGAAACAAATGATTTAGCTCTGGTCCTAAGATCCGGTGCTTTACCTGCTCCAATGATTATTTTAGAGGAACGCTCAGTTGGGCCTGGTCTTGGAGCAGATTCAATTCAATCTGGTAAAATAGCTAGTATTGTAGGTTTAGTTGCCGTGATGATATTTATGTTAATGACATATGGCATCTTTGGTTTGTTAGCCAATATTGCTTTAGTATGTAATATTATCTTTATAATTGCATTATTAAGTTTAATTCAAGCAACCTTAACTTTACCAGGAATTGCAGGTATTGTTTTAACGATGGGTATGGCTGTAGATGCTAACGTATTAATTTTTGAAAGAATTAAAGAAGAATATAACGTAGGTAGAAATGTTTCTGACGCTGTTGAAGCTGGTTTTCAAAGAGCTATTTCAACTATAATCGATGCAAATTTAACTACTTTATTTGCAGCCCTTGCATTATTTTCATTTGGTAGCGGTCCTATAAAGGGCTTTTCGGTAACTTTAATGATAGGCATAGCTACTTCAATGTTTACTGCAATAATCATAACCAAATATCTTGTTTTATTTTACACAAAGAAAAAAGATATTAATAAAATTAAATTTTAAGGTAGCACCTATGAAGTTATTAAGATTGGTACCATCAAATACAAATTTTGATTTTTTAAAGCTAAGAAATTATGCTTTTATTTTCTCAACTATTATTATTCTAGGTACTCTTTTAAGCTTGTTTGTTAACAACTTAAATTATGGAATTGATTTTAAAGGTGGAATTTTATTAGAGTTAAGAAGTAAAAATATTAATTCATCGAATATTGATGACCTGAGGAGTAAAATATCTACATTAGAAGCTGGTGAAGTTTCTATACAAAACTTTGGTAAAGATGTTGATTTCTTAGTTAGAATTCAAAAACAAGATGGTGACCAAAAACAACAAATAGCAATGATCGAAAAAGTTAAATCAATTACAAATAAAGATTATGAAATTAGAAGGTCAGAATTTGTTGGCCCCGTAGTTGGTGACGAATTAAAAATAGCTGGTATGTTGGCTGTTGGTTTAGCCTTAATATCAATTATGGTTTATATTTGGTTTCGATTTGAGTGGCAATTTTCAATAGCCGCAATAATAGCTTTAACTCATGATGTAGTTACTACTGTTGGGCTTTTTTCTATTCTTCAATTAGAATTTAACCTTGCCACAATAGCGGCTATCTTAACTACAGCTGGTTATTCTATCAATGATACAGTTGTGATTTTTGATCGCGTCAGAGAAAATTTAAGACGTTACAAATCAAAGGATCATTATTTTATTTATAATAAATCTATTAATGAAACTTTATCTAGAACTGTCATAACATCTGTTACGACATTAGTTGCCTTGTTTATTATTTTCTTTTTTGGTGGAGCAGTTCTATCTGATTTTTCTTTAGCAATGATTTGGGGAGTATTAATTGGAACTTTTTCCTCAATATTTGTAGCTGTAGCTATATTGACTTTTTTTAATATAGACAAAGGAGAAAAAATTCAGGATGAAAAGAACGTACCTGAATATGAAAGAAATAATTAATTCTTTATCCTTTTAATCCACTCATTAAAGGCATTAAGAGATTCTGCAGCTTGAATTCTTTTTTTATCTCTTCCTTTTAAATACTTTATTTTTTTCCCATCTACTTTTTCATTATTGTTTACATCAGGCATAAGACCAAAATTAATATTCATAGGTTGAAAGGTCTCAGGGTTAGCGTTTAAGGTTATGTGCTTCAATAACGCTCCATGAGTAGTGTTTTCTGGAGGTAATTCAAAGTTAGTGTTGTTAAAATCATTAACTGCAATTAAACCTGACATTAAACCAATTGCAGATGACTCAACGTATCCTTCAACTCCGGTTATTTGTCCAGAGAATATGATGTTTGGACAACTCTTTAAACGTAAGAAAGAATCCAGAATTTTAGGAGATTTAATAAAAGTGTTTCTATGAAGTCCACCTAAACGTGCATATTCTGACTTTTCTAAACCTGGTATAGTTCTAAAAACATCTTTTTGAGAACCATGTTTCATTTTAGTTTGAAAACCTACTATATTATATAAAGAACCTGATTTATTATCTTGTCTAAGTTGAACTATTGCATACGGTTCTTCATCTTTATGTGGGTTAGTTAATCCTACGGGTTTCATTGGTCCAAATCTTAACGTTTCATCTCCTCTTCTAACAATCTCTTCAATTGGCATGCAGCCTTCAAAAAAAGGTGTTTTTTCAAACTCTTTAAATTCCATTTTAGGAGCATCTTTTATAGCATTAATAAATTGATAATATTGTTCTTTTGATAAAGGGCAGTTTATATAATCATCTCCTTCACCTTTATCATATCGTGATTGTTTCCACGCAATATTCATGTCTATACTTTCTTTATAAACAATCGGTGCTATAGCATCATAGAAAGCTAGAGAATTTTCTTGTGTTTTAATTTTAATATTTTTTGCTAGTTCTTTAGATGTCAGTGGTCCTGTTGCTACAATAACTATTTCATCATTAAATTCGTCTAAGTTCTTAATTTCTTTGTTGATTACATTGATTTCTTTAATGTTTGAGATGGTTTTATGAATTTTTTTTGCAAAATTGTCTCTATCAACAGCTAATGCTGAACCAGCGGGAACTTTGTTTAAGTCAGCAGTTTTCATTATAAGAGAGTCTGCCAGCCTCAATTCTTCGTGAAGAACTCCAACGGCATTGAACTCTTTATCATCTGATCTAAAAGAATTAGAGCATACTAACTCTGCCAAAAAATCTGTCTTGTGTGCTTCCGTTTTTACCTTAGGTCTCATCTCATAGAGGTTGATTGGTATTCCATATTTTGAAATCTGGAAGGCTGCTTCGCATCCGGCTAATCCTCCACCTATAATGTTAATTTTTTTGAATGTTGGCATATTATTTTGAACTATTTAATAGCTTTTTTAAAAAAATTCCAGTGTGACTTTCTTTTACTTTTGAAACTTCTTCTGGCGTTCCTTTAGCAACAATATAACCACCTTTATCTCCACCCTCAGGACCTAAGTCAATTACATGGTCAGCAGTCTTAATAACATCTAAATTATGTTCTATTACAATCATTGTATTTCCATTATCAACGAGCTCTTGCATAACTTCTAATAATTTTTTTATATCATGAAAATGAAGGCCTGTAGTTGGCTCGTCCAAAATATAAATAGTTCTGCCAGTTCCTTTTCTAGAGAGCTCTTTTGCCAGCTTTATTCTTTGCGCTTCCCCGCCTGATAGTGTGGTAGAACGTTGTCCAATTTTAATATAACCAAGGCCAACTCTTTCTAAAGTCTCTAATTTTTCATGAATTAAAGGTACAGCCTTAAAAAGTTCGGCCCCTTCAGACACTGTCATATCAAGAACATCAGATATAGATTTATCTCGCCATTTAACTTCTAAAGTTTCTCTGTTATATCTTTTGCCTTTACATTGGTCACATTGTACATAAACATCAGGCAAAAAATGCATTTCAATTTTGATTACACCATCGCCTTGACAAACTTCACACCTTCCTCCTTTTACATTAAAAGAAAACCTACCTGGTAAGTATCCTCTCGCCTTAGCTTCTGGCAATCCAGCAAACCAATCTCTTATATGATTAAAAGCACCTGTATATGTGGCAGGATTAGATCTTGGTGTCCGTCCTATAGGTGATTGATCAATATCGATAATTTTATCAATTTGAGATATCCCACTTATAGACTTATAGGGTGATGGTATTGAACTGTTACCATTTAATATTTTAGATAAACTTCTTTGCAGTGTTTGTATAACTAGAGTTGATTTGCCGCCTCCAGAAACTCCCGTTACGCATGTTAATATTCCAAGAGGAAACTCTACATCAATGTCTTGAAGATTATTACCAGAAGCGCCTCTTAAAGTTATATTTTTATTTGGATTTATCTTCCTTCGAGATTTTGGAATTGCTATGCTTTTAATGCCTGATAAATAATTTCCCGTAATACTATTTTTATTTTCTTGAACTTCTTTAGGTGTTCCTTGAGCTATTATTTTCCCACCATTAATACCAGCTCCTGGCCCAATATCTATTACATGATCAGCAATTAAAATAGCTTCCTCATCATGTTCTACTACAATAACAGTGTTTCCTAAATCTCTTAGTTTTTGAAGGGTGTGTAATAATCGTTCATTATCTCTTTGATGAAGTCCAATACTTGGCTCGTCAAGTACATAAAGCACTCCAGAAAGTCCTGAGCCTATTTGGCTAGCTAATCTAATTCTTTGACTTTCACCACCAGATAAAGTGCCACTATTTCTAGAAATTGATAAATATGACAAGCCAACGCTTGTTAGAAATCCTAACCTATCATTTATTTCTTTTAAAACTTGTTTTGAGATAGCTAGTTCTTGTTCGTTTAACACTTGGTTTAAATTTAAAAACCACTCTCTAGCTTCTTCTATTGTTAGACGTGATACATCAGCGATGTCATGTTCATTGATTTTGACGCATAGAGTTTCTAACTTTAATCTTTTGCCATTACATTTTTCACAGTCTTTATCAGATTGGTATCTTCCAAGTTCTTCTTTAACCCATTTACTTTCACTTTCTTTTAATCTTCTGATTAAATTTGGAATTATACCTTCAAAAGCTTTATTTGATTTAAAAACTCTAGTTCCATCATTATAGATTATTTCAATTTTATCGTCTCCAGAACCATATAAAATTTTTTGTTTTGTTTCTTCTGGAATGTCTGAAAATTTATCATCAATGTTAAATTTATAATGTCTACCAAGGGATTCTAATGTTTGAATATAAAGTTTACTTGTATTCACTGACCAAGGGGCAATGGCTCCGTCTCTAAAAGTAATATTTTGATCAGGTACCACAAGATCTAAGTCAAATGCTACAGCATTACCTAATCCATCACATTTATTACATGCACCTGCTGGGTTATTAAATGAAAATATTCTAGGTTCAATTTCATCTATGGTAAAGCCGCTTTCAGGACAAGAAAAGTTAGATGAAAAAACTTCTTTTTCATTGCTGTCTACATCTAAAGTATAAAGTAGCCCATCTGATAGTTGTAGGGTAATTTCAATTGAATCAGCTAACCTTTGAAGTAAGTCTTTGTTATCTTCCTCAGTAGATTTTTTTATAACTAATCTATCTACAACTACTTCGATATAATGTTTTTTATATCTATCAAGAACAGGTATTTCTTCAATATCATAAAACTCATCATTAATTCTAAGTCTTTGAAAGCCTTTTTTTCTTAATTCAATAAATTCTTTTCTATATTCTCCTTTACGACCTCTAACAATTGGTGCAAGAAGATATATTTTACTATCATTTTCTTTTTTAAAGATTTTATCAACCATTTGGCTTACCGTTTGACTTTCTATTGGTAATCCAGTTGCGGGAGAGTAAGGCACGCCAATTCTTGCCCATAATAGTCTCATGTAATCATATATTTCTGTTACAGTACCAACTGTTGATCTTGGGTTCTTGTTTGTAGATTTTTGTTCAATTGAAATAGCAGGGGATAATCCTTCTATTGATTCCACATCAGGTTTTTGCATCATTTGAAGAAATTGTCTTGCATAAGCTGAAAGAGACTCAACATAACGTCTTTGTCCTTCTGCATATATTGTATCAAAAGCAAGTGAACTCTTACCTGACCCTGATACACCAGTCATGACTATTAACTGATCTTTTGGAATGTCAATATCAACATTTTTTAAATTGTGCTCATTAGCACCTCTTACCTTAAGAAATTGTTTCATTTCAACTGTTTTGGACATTAAATACTGTAACCCTTGTATAACATAAATTAACCTTCCATTTAGTTAGCTCTCATCACTTAAAAGTCAACTAAAAAAAATAAATTTATGTTTTTTTTAATGTTATACTGTTCTATAATAAACTTAGATTTTATGGAGTGTTTTTTATGAGTGGAAGTGTAAATAAGGTAACGTTAGTTGGAAATTTAGGCAGAGATCCAGAAGTTAGGGCTATGCAAAATGGTGATAAAATAGTTCAGTTGAGTGTTGCTACATCTGATAGATGGAAAGATAAAAGTACTGGTGAGCAGAGAGAGAGGGCTGAATGGCATAGAGTAGTTATCTTCAATGATGCCTTAGGCAGAATTGCAGAGCAATATCTAAAAAAAGGAAGCACCGTATATCTTGAAGGTCAACTTCAAACTAGAAAATGGACAGACCAACAATCAGGCCAAGAAAAATATACAACAGAAGTTGTTTTGCAAAGATATAGAGGTGAGCTTACTCTATTAGGTTCAAGGCCAGATAGTTCTATTAATAATGACAATAATAACACACAAATTGATCAATCAGGCTTTCAAGGGTCAAATGATGCTCCGGCATCTAATATTGCGTCTGATTTAGATGATGAAATACCATTCTAACTTAATATACAAGTTATACTAGTTAATAGATATTGTTATAGTTTAAAATACAAGTTACAATATATTGTATTAAATTAAATTTATTAGGAGTTTTTTTGTGTCTGATGAAGATAATAAATCTTTAAATCAATCATTGATATCTATTACAGATGAAATGAAAAAATCCTATTTAGATTACGCTATGAGCGTAATTGTGTCTCGTGCCCTACCAGATGTTAGAGACGGTCTTAAGCCTGTGCATAGAAGAATACTATATGCAATGATTGAGGGAGGGTATGATTGGTCTAAAGCATATAGAAAGTCTGCGCGTGTTGTTGGTGATGTTATGGGTAATTACCATCCTCATGGTGACACTGCCATCTATGATTCAATGGTAAGAATGGCCCAAGATTTTTCAATGCGATTAATGCTGGTTGACGGTCAAGGTAATTTTGGATCAGTAGATGGAGATCCTCCCGCCGCTATGAGGTATACCGAGTCTCGACTTGCAAGATCATCAGAGAATTTATTGAGAGATATTGATAAAGATACTGTCGATTTTATTCCTAATTATGACGAATCTCAATCTGAACCATCTGTCCTTCCAGCAGAATTTCCAAATATGCTTGTCAATGGAGCTGGTGGAATTGCAGTTGGAATGGCAACAAATATTCCTCCTCATAATCCTGGCGAAGTGATAAGGGCATGTAAGGCTCTTATAGATAACCCTGATTTGAGTTTAGATGAATTAATGGAAATTATACCTGGGCCGGATTTTCCAACTGCAGCTTTGATAATGGGTAGATCAGGTATTAAAGAAGCCTTCAAGACTGGAAGAGGCAGTGTTATAATGCGATCAAGAGCAGAAATTATCCTCACTGGTAAGAATGCTGATAGAGAAGTAATTATAATTACAGAAATTCCTTTTCAAGTTAATAAAGCTTTGGTTTTAGAGAAAATTGGTGAATTAGTAAGAGATAAAACTATTGAAGGAATATCAGATTTAAGAGATGAATCCGACAGAAATGGAATGAGGATTGTAGTTGAAATCAAAAGAGATTCACAGGGTGATGTAGTTCTTAATCAATTATGGAGACATACTAGATTACAAACTAGTTTTCCTGTAAATATGCTTGCTTTAGATCATGGTAAACCAAAACAAATGGGCTTACTAGAAATACTAAATGCATTTATTAATTTTAGATTTGAGGTCGTAACGAGAAGAACTAAATATCTTTTAAATAAAGCCCGCAATAGAGCTCACATTTTAGCTGGATTAATGGTTGCTATTACAAGTATAGATGAAATTATAGAACTAATTAAAACTTCATCTGACCCTGAAAATGCTAGAAATTTATTATGTTCAAAATCATGGCCTGCCAAAGAAGTTCAGGGTTTTATTGATTTAATAGATGATCCAAGTCACCAAATTATTGATGGAGTTTATAATTTATCAGTTTTGCAGGCAAAAGCTATTTTAGAACTTAGGCTTCAAAGATTGACGGGAATGGAAAGAAATAAATTAGAAAAAGAAACTGAAGAATTATCTGAGCAAATAAAAGAGCACTTAATAATTTTATCTGATAAATCTAGATTAACAAATCTTATACAAACTGAACTTGATGAGGTATTAAAAAGGATTGACGATCCTCGTCGAACTGAAATCAATGACAGCGCAGTTGACCATGATGATGAGGACCTAATTCAAAAAGAAGACATGGTCGTTACGGTAAGTCATAGAGGTTATATAAAAAGAGTATCATTATCTACTTATAAAGCACAAAGAAGAGGCGGAAAAGGAAGATCTGGTATGAAAATGAGAGATGAAGATACTGTAACTTCACTCTTTGTAACAAATACTCATACACCAATCCTATTTTTTACTTCTTCTGGCATGGTTTATCAATTAAAATGTTATAAACTGCCGGAATCTGCTCCTCAAGCTCTTGGTAAACCGATGATAAACCTATTACCTATAGAGCAAGAAGAAAAAATTCATACTGTAATGCCAATGCCGGAAGATGAAAGTTCATGGGAAAATTTACAAATTATTTTCGCAACTAAATTAGGTAACATAAGAAGAAATCAACTAAGTGATTTTACAAACATTAGGCAAAATGGAAAAATTGCAATGAAGTTGAATGATAATGATGAACTTGTTTCTGTTATTCCGTGTGGGGACAAGGATAATATTTTAATGGCTACCAGGTTAGGAAAAGCAATAAGGTTTGATGTTCATGACGTGAGAGTTTTTGTTGGTAGGGGGTCTTCTGGTGTTAGAGGTATAAGATTAAAACCAAATGATTTTGTAGTCTCAATGTCACTTATACCAGATGAAGAAAAAAGATTTGTATTATCAGTTACTGAAAATGGTTTTGGAAAAAGAACTCCTATTGAAGAATATAGAAAAACTAATAGAGGCGGTCAGGGAGTTGCTAACATTGAATGTTCAGCTAGAAACGGACCTGTAGTTGCTTCTTACGTTGCTTCTGAAGATGACCAAATTATGCTGGTTACAAATTCAGGAAAATTAATAAGAATTAGAGTTCATGGTGGAGAAGGTGATTCAATTAGAGTTGCTGGCAGAAAGACGCAAGGTGTAACATTATTTGATGTTGATAATGGTGAAAAAGTTGTGTCAGTCGCACTTTTAAATGAAAGTGATGATGACGACGATGATGAAGTTGAAG
>ERZ1047472.429-NODE-429-length-38126-cov-6.320480_pt1 | contig 38126 bp, 31 predicted proteins | sample MGYA00383095_ERZ1047472 | MGnify/ENA primary metagenome ERZ1047472 (study PRJEB29581, sample SAMEA5548365) | metagenome | biome: marine; feature: coastal; material: water | depth 1 m | study: Short-term variability in the microbial, nano- and picoplankton dynamics... | reverse complement strand
ATCGAAGGTGGCTTGCCGAGCTTTCATATTCCAGCGGTGCCGTTCACTGTTGAAACGCTGCTCATTATTTTTCCTTACGCGATCATTCTCGCCGCCATCGGTCTGATTGAATCGCTACTGACCATGCGACTAATCGACGAACTAACGGACTCACGAGGTCGAGGCAATAAAGAGTGTATCGGCCAAGGCCTTGCCAATACCGTCACCGGATTTTTTGGCGGCATGGGCGGTTGCGCAATGATCGGTCAGAGCATGATCAACGTAAACTCGGGAGGGCGCGGCCGACTGTCGTCCATCAGCGCCGCGGGCTTCTTGCTGCTGTTTATCTTGGTCGGCTCACAGTTTATCGAGCAGATTCCGCTAGCGGCGTTAATTGGCGTCATGTTCATCGTGGTGGTGGGCACCTTCGAATGGAGTAGCTTCCGCATCATTCGCAAGGTACCTGGTACCGATGCGCTGACCCTCGTGGTGGTGTCCGCGGTGACGGTAGCCACGGATTTGGCGGTTGCCGTAGTCGTCGGCGTGATCATTTCGGCCTTAGTGTTCGCATGGGAACACGCCAAGCATATTCGCATCGAAGCCCGTGAAGACCACAACGGCTCGACGGTGTACGCGGTTACCGGACCGTTGTTTTTTGGCTCGGTAACTTCGTTCCTAGCGCGCTTTGATCCACAGAGTGATAACGATGATGTGATCATCGATTTCGCGCGCTCACGCGTGGCCGATCATTCTGGACTTGAGGCCATTGATACGCTGGCGGATCGTTACTTTGCCGCCGGCAAAACCCTGCATCTGGTGCACCTAAGCGATGAGTGTCGACGCTTGTTGAAGCGCGCTGGCAGCTTGGTTGAAGTGAATGTGATTGAAGATCCGAAATACTTCGTTGCCGAAGACAGCCTTGCCTAGCATCCCGTAGATCTAAACCACTCGCTTGTTTGTCGTTGTGATTGCCAAAGCCAGCGCAAGGCCGACTGCCGACACTGGTTTGATACCTTGCATGCACGCCCAGACACGAACGATGGATTGAGCAGGCATTTGAGAGCTGGGAAAGCGCTAAATCGATGAAAAGTTGCTCGCGCAGCACCACACCAGACGCCGAGAAAGCAGCGGGCACCCTATCCTAGATAAGGAGGGGTTGAATTCAGCAGTTCTGAACTCGGTGGGGTCGACCCCACTAAATCTTTGATTTGGTTGCTCCAAGCGGAATACTCAAATCAGCCTTGGCTGTTTGGACCCTTCGGGCTTGGGTGTGGAATGCTTACAAGGTCGCATTGGTGCAGCCACAGTCCTCCAATAAAAAACCCCACCAGCGGCGGGGCATTGTATTGGTAGGACCACCCGGATTCGAACCGGGGACCTCTACCATGTCAAGGTAGCGCTCTAACCAACTGAGCTATGGTCCTGTAACTTGCTTGCGGGAGCAGTATATCGCTGTCGGCGGTTAAGACACCAGTTCTTCCTGCTGATATCTGCCCTTGCGGGTTTAGCCGATCAGATTTTCTCGTTTAATTTGGGCCAACTGGTCCCGCATGGCTGCGGCTTCCTCGAATTCTAGATTTTGGGCATGGTCAAGCATCTGTTTCTCCATTTGCGCCAGCAGCTTGCCAAGGGCCTTGGGGTTATCCGGCACCACCACGGGGTTAGCCGTGGCTCCTTTCTTCCCAGCACCTTTGCCGCGTTTGGGCGACATAGATCGAGCGCCTTCCATCACATCGGCAATACGCTTGGTGATGGTCTTAGGTACGATTCCATGTTCTTCGTTATGGGCAATCTGCTTAGCGCGTCGGCGCTCGGTTTCGTCCATGGCTGCTTGCATGGATCGAGTGACTTTATCTGCGTAAAGAATCACGCGCCCGTTGGCGTTACGGGCTGCACGCCCCATGGTTTGAATCAGCGATCCTTCCGACCGCAAAAAGCCTTCCTTATCCGCATCCAGCACTGCAACCAAGCTAACTTCTGGCATATCCAGACCTTCTCGCAGCAGGTTGATGCCTACCAAGACGTCGAATTCGCCCAAGCGCAGATCGCGAATGATCTCCATACGCTCCACGGTATCGATGTCTGAGTGCAGGTAACGAACTCGTATGTCGTGCTCACCGAGGTAATCGGTCAAATCTTCGGCCATGCGCTTGGTCAGCGTCGTCACCAAGACCCGCTCACTGCCAGCGATAACCTTTTGTATTTCGCCTAGTAAATCGTCTACTTGACTGGTTGCCGGCTTCACTTCCACCGGTGGATCGACCAAGCCCGTGGGTCGCACGACCTGTTCCACCACGGGCGCATTTTGCTGGTTCTCGTACTTGCCAGGGGTCGCGCTAACAAAAATCATCTGTGGAGCCAGGCGCTCCCACTCCTCAAATCTCAATGGCCGATTGTCCAATGCAGAAGGAAGTCGGAACCCATAACCCACCAAGGTTTCTTTGCGCGAGCGGTCACCTTTAAACATCGCGCCTATCTGCGGCACAGTAACGTGAGACTCATCCAGAATCAGCAGCGCGTCATCCGGCAAATAGTCGAACAAGGTAGGCGGCGGTTCCCCGGGGCCACGGCCAGACAAATAGCGCGAGTAATTCTCAATTCCTGAGCAGTAGCCCAGCTCTTGGATCATTTCTAAATCGAAGCGGGTGCGCTGCTCTAGCCTTTGAGCCTCAACCAGTTTATTGGCCTCGGTAAGGTCCTTTACCCGCTCAACCATTTCTTCCTTAATATCGTCCAGTACTCGGACGACTCGCTCTCTGGGCGTCACATAATGGCTTTTGGGAAAGATAGTGTACCTTGGTAGCTTGTTCAGCACTTCCCCGGTAAGCGGATCAAATACGGAGATTTCTTCTATCTCGTCATCGAATAAGCTGATGCGAACAGCCTCTTTTTCCGATTCCGCCGGGAACACGTCAATGACATCCCCGCGCACTCGGTAAGTGCCTCGAGCAAAGGCCACGTCATTGCGCTCGTACTGCAATTCCGTCAGCCGATGCAGCACGTCCCGCTGAGCCATCCGGTCTCCCCGATCCAGATGCAGCACCATCTGCAGGTAAGACTGGGGATCACCCAAACCGTAAATAGCCGACACCGACGCTATGATGATGGCATCCCGCCGTTGTAATAGCGCCTTGGTTGCAGACAGCCGCATTTGCTCGATGTGTGCATTTACCGAGGAATCTTTCTCAATATAGGTATCTGAGGCCGGAACATAGGCTTCGGGCTGATAGTAGTCGTAATAAGAAACGAAATACTCGACGGAATTGTTTGGAAAAAACTCTTTAAATTCGCCATACAGCTGAGCTGCCAGCGTTTTATTCGGCGCCATAATTAACGCCGGCCTTTGCAGCCGAGATATGACGTTCGCAATGGAAAACGTTTTGCCGGAGCCGGTCACTCCCAGCAGTGTTTGGTGCGCCAATCCTGCCTCGAGACCATCGACCAAGGCGTCGATGGCACGAGGTTGATCGCCCGCAGGTTCAAAGGCACTTACTACCTCTATTTTGGGGGACGACTCAGACACGGGGCCTCTCTAGTCTTTCGCGTCGCCGGCATCTTCCGCTGGGGCTTCTGCTTCTTCTGCCGGAGCTTCTTCTGCTGGAGCTTCTTCTGCGGGCGTCTCTTCCACTGCAGCCTCTGCCGCCGCCTCTTCTGCTGGAGCTTCTGCCGCCGCCTCTTCCGCTACTTCTTCTACGGGCTCTGGCTCAGGCGCCGCTGGCAGGGCTGCCTTGATCAGATCATTGGCGACCAAGATGGCAACTTTCTCATCACCATTGATCGCTTTTTTGTCCGCACCTTCAACTGCATAACGTCCATCTCGACGCTGGTAGATGGTGTACTCATCATTTCTTAAAACGACTTTCATCGACTTCTCCGAATGTTTTGGATTTTGGATTCTCGCCGAGACTTCTACCCTTCGGCGAAGCGCAGGCTACCTTGTACCAGCACTGGGTGAAAGCGAACAAAGCCGGAAATTGCTTACCCCGTTGTTGACTCAAGTATTGGCCGAACGCTGTAGCCGTGCATTGATATAGCCTTATAACCATTTGGAAGGTTCGGGCTATCGCTTTAGGTCAGCAGATCCCTATAATCGCCGCCACCCATCCAAGGTCAGGAACACACATGGCGGCATTGGTCGAAGAGCAAGTCACAGACATCACCCACTGGAACGAAACTCTGTTTTCGTTCAAAACAACCCGCTCTGACAGCTTTCGCTTTGCCAACGGCCACTTTGTCATGCTCGGGTTGCGAGTGGAGGGTAAACCCCTGTTGCGCGCCTACTCGATTGCCAGTGCCAACTACGACGAGTTTTTAGAGTTTTTTTCCATCAAGGTTCAAGACGGCCCGCTGACCTCCCGGCTCCAGCACCTTGAAGTGGGCGACACGGTTTTGGTGAGCAAAAAGCCCGTTGGCACCTTAGTGATTGACGACCTGAAGCCAGGTAAACGCCTCGTACTGCTGTCGACGGGAACCGGTCTCGCCCCATTTTTGAGCATTACCAAGGATCCAGAAGTCTACGAGCGCTTCGAGGAGATTTTGCTGGTGCACTGCGTGCGCGAAAAAAGCGAGCTGGCTTACTACGATTATTTCAAAGAAACCTTGCCCAACGACGAAGTCCTAGGCGAGATGATCGCTCCGAAACTGACCTACTTACCTACCGTTACCCGGGAGGCCTTTGAAACAGAGGGCCGTATTACCCACCTGATGGACAACGGCACATTGAATCTCGATCCATCAATCGATCGGGTCATGCTGTGTGGCAGCCAAGACATGCTGCGAGACGTCAGCGCCGCGTTAGATACACGAGGCTTTGTAGCCTCACCCGGTCAGGGCCAGCCCGGCGATTACGTGCTAGAGCGAGCGTTCGTCGAGCAATAATTGGCAAGGCCATCCCAGCATTTCTGAGCTCTCCGAGAGGCCAAAGCCTCTCCCCCCCGCCGCTACGGTTACCTCTTTCTGGACCCAGCCTGTGCTCTGTTTCTTCCTCACCGACTTGATCTGCGTGTTTTAACCAGCACCTTCAAACATCGTGCGGATTAGCTTTTCGCGCTCCCTAGCCTGCACGCCACCTTAATTCACCTAGAGCCCAATGCCCGGCGTTACTTGGCGTAACAAATGGTTGCGTACAGGGCTCACTCGAGCCTAAAATCTCGAATCGGTCTGACCAATTTGGTCTGACCTAACATGGGTCTTTTAAAATCCAGCTCGAGCCAGCCTATTGTGAGTATAAAAAGTAACCAGGTAGCGGACGCACTGATTCGCGATGTTTTGAGCGGGCACTATCGCCCGGGAGAGCGCCTGCCATCAGAACGAGACCTAGTAGCACGCTTCGAAGCTAATCGGGGGGCTGTGCGCGAGGCCATGGCGAAAGTCGTCCAGCTTGGATTGGCCGAAGTGCAACCCGGTGGCGCCCGAGTGCGAGAACGCGAGTTAGCTAGCTTAGACACCATTGGCTACCTGCTGGCCCAGAATGCACTACCCGATCCTGCTCTAGTGGATCAGATTCTTGTCGTCATCAACAACCTAGTTTCCGTTGCTGCCACCCAAGTCGTGGAAAGCGCTTCAGACGAGGCACTCACGGAAGTGCGAGCCTTGCTTCAGCCACTGCTGCGTCTGGACTCGTCCGACACCGAACACAGCGAGGCCCGATTTGCGCTGATGCGGCACATCATGCACACCAGCGAAAACTTACCCCTGCAGCTAATTGCCCGGACCCTCTTCGAGCAATTCGCGCCCAACATCAGCGCCGTTGCGGAATTTGCAGTACCTGACCGCGAACGCTATGCGATTTACGCCAGACAATTAGACATCGCGCTCACTCAACGCGACATTTCTTCTGTTCGCGGCACCTTTGACGCATTTGCAGAACTCAACCGAGAAACCATGACGCGAGCCTTTGTCATCGCGCAAGAATCGAGCCGGGAGGCCATCGCACAATGATCAGAACTATCGTGATTCCCAGCGCCATCGTGATCGCTTTTCTGTTTGGTGCCGCTACGCTAATGGCCACGGCTCCAGAACTGGAACCCTCGAGCATCAAGCCCGTGCCGGTGACTGTCCGCGTGCAGAACGTCGACATGGAAGCAATACAACTCAAGGTGCATTCTCAGGGTTCCGTCGTTCCCTCCACCGTTAGCCAACTAATTCCCGAGGTATCTGGCCGGGTGACTTGGACATCACCGAATCTGGTTGCCGGCGGCTACTTCGCCGCTGGACAGGAACTGGCTCGCATTGACGAACTGGATTACAAAAACGCCAGAGATCGAGCCAAGGCTGCGCTGAACCGGGCCAAGGCGGAAGTTGAACACGCCAGATTTGAATACGGTCGTCTTAAAAGCTTGGCTGAGCGCAAGCTGACGTCCCGCTCTGCGTTAGAGAACGGACTGCGCGCATATCGGGTTTCCCAAGCCGCCTTCGAAGACGCAACGGTGAGCTTTGAACAAGCCGAGGAAAACTTAAATCGTACGGTGCTGCGAGCACCTTTCGACGGACTGGTAAAATCAGAAAACGTGGACATTGGGCAGTTCGCCGCCCGAGGCCAAGCCATTGCAACGCTCTATGCCAGCGACATTGTGGAAGTGCGTCTGCCCATCGCTGACCGCCAACTGGCATTTTTGAATCTTCCCAGCTTGCGCACGGGCAACCTGCCAGAAACCCAACAACCCAGCGTAACGCTTACCGCCGAATACGGTGGGCGGACGCTGAACTGGGAGGGCAAAATCGTCCGAACTGAGGCAGAGATCGACACAGCCAGCCGCATGGTACAGCTTGTTGCACGAGTGGAAACTCAGGCCGACCAACCTGGCTTATCCGTGGGCTTGTTTGTCAATGCCGAGATTTCGGGCATCGCCGTGGAAGATGTTGTGGTGTTGCCCCGATCCTCTCTGCGCAACGAAAACCAAGTCCTAATCGTTGATGGCGAGAACAAGATTCGATTTCGGACAGTAACTCCCTTACGCCTTTATCAGGACAGTGTGCTGATAGCCGATGGATTGGTGGAAGGTGACCGAGTCTGTGTATCAACCCTGCAAACCGCCATTGAGGGAATGAACGTGAACCCGATCAGCGAGAACGCTGACGCCCGAGGAGTCTAGGGCTTATGCACACTGCCATACGCTGGTTCGCTCATAACCCCGTAGCCGCAAACCTCTTGATGACGCTGCTGCTCCTCGGTGGTGCCGCAGGCGCCTACCTCACCAACCAAGAGGAATTCCCCTCCTTCGACATACCGGCCGTTACCGTCAACGTCCCATACTTGGGGGCAGCACCGGTTGAGGTGGAAAAAGGCGTTTGCGTGCGTATCGAAGAAGCCATCGAGGGCGTGGAAGGCGTAAAGAAGATCATGGGCGACGCCACAGAAGGCATGTGCTCGGTCTTCGCGGAAATGGAAATCGATGCGGACGAAATTCTCGTCCTCAATGAGATTAAAAGCCGGGTCGACGGCATCAATAGTTTCCCCCAAGAAACCGAGAAACCCATCGTCTCCAAACTCACCATTGCAAGGCGGGTTGTGCAGGTCGCCGTCAGCGGTGATGCCACCGAACGATTGCTGAAAGAAATCGCTCGAGATCTGCGCGACGAGTTGGCTGCCGTGGAGGGCATTTCTCAGGTCAGCGTGGACTACATTCGCCCTTACGAGATTTCCATCGAGGTATCCGAACAGACACTCCGCGCTTATGGCATCACATTGGAACAGGTGTCTCGTGCCATACGTCAATCGTCTTTTGACATGCCCGGGGGCAGCATTCGCTCCCGCAGCGGGGAGATTTTGATCCGAACAACGGGACAGGCCTACTACGGGGAAGAGTTTGCCGACGTGGTCGTGCTGACGCGCAACGACGGAACCCGGGTAATGCTTAGCGACATTGCGGAGATTCGCGACACCTTCCAAGAAGGTGATTTGATGGCGGAATTTAACGGCTCCCGAGCGGCCATGGTGAACGTCTCCCAGGTCGGTTCCGAGGACCTGATCAAAATCGCCAAGGACGCCCAGCAAGTGGTGGCCGACTATCAGCGTCAACTGCCACCGGGGGTCACAACAGATATTTGGATCAATACATCCTTAGAGCTGCAGGAGCGCATGTCCGTACTGACGCGTAACGCCGGCGGCGGCCTAATTCTGGTGCTGCTGATCCTCGCTCTATTTCTGCAGTTTCGACTGGCCATGTGGGTGGCCATCGGTATTCCTGTGGCACTGATGGGCACCTTGGCGTTCTTGCCGGGTATGGATATCACCATTTCTACAATGACAGTGATGGGCTTCATTCTCGTGCTGGGGATCGTAGTGGACGATGCCATCGTCGTCGGTGAACGGGTCTACGGTCACGAACAAATGGGCAAGTCCCGGTTAGATGCCGCCATCGAGGGCACTTGGGAAGTCAGCGTGCCGGTGATTTTCGGCGTGCTCACCACTATTGCCGCGTTTTTGCCGCTTATTCTTGTGCAGGGCCGTATGGCTGAGTTTTTCTCCCCCATTGGTTGGGTGGTTATTTTCGCGCTGGTCTGCAGCATCATCGAATCCCAACTGATCCTGCCGTCCCATTTAGCTCATCGTAGTACCAAGGTTGCTACCCAGGGGCTGAGCAAAAAATGGAACGACTTCCAAGGCGGCCTGGCCGACGCGCTGGAGTCCTTTTCGAGAAATCGCTACCAGCCCTTCGTTCGTCTAGTCACTCAATGGCGCTACGCGGCGGCGGCTGTCTGCTTGGGCCTTCTCATCATTGCCTTGGCCATGATTCTCAGTGGCCGAATCGTCTTTGGTTTTTTCCCTGCGGTGGAAGGAAACCGAGTATACGCAGGCCTAGAAATGCCCGAGGGGGTATCTGCTGAAACCACGCTAGAAGCGGCAAGACGGATCGAACTGGCTGCACAGAGACTGAACGAAGAACTCACCCTGGAGCTGGGCCTGAGCGAACCGCTGGTGCAAAACACCTTGGTCAGCGTGGGTCAAGAAGTGGACCGCAATGGCCCCGGCCGCCCAATGACCGCGGGACGAAGCAATATTGCTGAGGTGGTCATCGACTTAGTGGTTTTGGAAGAGCGCAACAACCTGTCGGCCAAAATCGTCGCCAACCGCTGGCGCGAGGCCGTTGGTGCCATTCCGGATGCGGTAAATTTGCGCTTCGATGCGGACACCTACAGTACCGGAGCCCCCATCGCTTACCAGCTGCGCGGCGACGATGTCGACGAACTGCGCAGAGCAGCGGAAGAACTCAAGGCTGAACTGTCTCGCTTCAACGGCGTTTTCGATATCAGCGATTCATTCCGCTCGGGCAAACAGGAAGTGCAGCTCGCGCTGTTACCCGAGGCCCGGAATTTAGGTCTGACATTGAGTGACTTGGCCAATCAGGTGCGCGGAGCATTTTATGGCGCCGAAGCTCAACGCATTCAACGTGGACAAGACGATGTGCGAGTCATGGTGCGTTTTCCCGAGGCCGAGCGTAAATCCATTGGCAATCTCGAAGACATGTACATACGCACGCCCAATGGCTCCCAAGTGCCCTTCTACTCGGTAGCCCAGTTCGATATTGGCCGTGGCTACTCTCGCATCAACCGCTTAGACGGGAAGCGCCAGGTTGAAGTACGGGCAGATGTTGATCGTTCAGCGGTAACGCCAGAAGAAATCAGCGCAGCCGTTAGAGCCGAGCTGCTGCCACAATTTCGTCAGCGTTATCCAGACATCGACATTCAACTCGGGGGCGAGCAGGAAGAGCGAGCAGAAGCGTTGGGCGGATTGGCCATCGGTTCCTTATTCTCCTTGGTCATCATTTACGGTCTTTTGGCCATTCCGCTACGAAGTTACTTACAGCCACTGGTCATTATGAGCGTCATTCCCTTCGGCGCGGTTGGCGCCATTACCGGGCACTACGTGCTGGATCAGCAACTGATGTTTTTCTCAGCCTTGGGTATCGTGGCCTTGTCCGGGGTGGTGGTGAACGCCTCATTGGTACTGGTAGATTATGCCAATCGCCAGCGACGAGAGGGTATGGAAACGGTAGAGGCGATTCTGAAGGCGACGTCTGTGCGTTTCCGCCCGATCATTCTTACCTCGGTCACCACCTTTGTTGGCCTGATACCACTGATGTCCACCAGCACGCCGGCCACCGCACCGTTCCTACCCATGGCCATCTCCTTGGCTTGGGGCGTTTTGTTTGCCACCGTAATTACTCTTCTCCTAGTGCCCTGTCTGTACTTGATGGTGGAAGACTTTCTGCAGCTGCTGCCGAAGGTTCGCAATTGGCTGGGTGGATCTAAGACCAGCGCGGTACCAACCCAAACGTCTGCCTAGTTCTCAACGTTGGTCTATACACGGGTCTAGAACCAGCCTAAAACTAAACCCAAACCCAGACCGCCCGGACTTTTTCGGGCGGCATGGTGGTTCCCAAGCTGGATAAGCTCGGCGCTATACGTGCACTGCGAGTCTGAGGACATAAAACCGCAGATGTCCGAGCAATTTCTCATTAAGAATACGCCTGTCAACGTGCCAACTAAGGGCACCTTGGGGTACCATCGGGCTATCCGAATCATTACTAAAAGAGGGGAAAGCTCATGACAGAAGCCGTTTTGGAGAACCCGGACCTGTTCGACTTAACCATGTCGGAAGAAGCGCAACCGCTTCTGGACGCAGTTAAGAAGCACATCAAGGAAAACGTCGATCCGATCAGTGACGAATATCATCGTCTTGGTGAAGGCCGCAAAGAGCATTGGGGTTATGGCGATGGCCAGCTCGAATTGCTGGAAACCGCCAAGCAGAAAGCCAAGGACTCTGGTCTTTGGAACTTCTTCTTGCCAGATGCAGACACTGGCGAAGGTCTGTCTAACTTAGACTACGCCTTCATCGCTAACGAGTTGGGCAAAAGCCCATTGGCCTCGGAAACATTGAACTGTAGCGCACCAGACACCGGCAACATGGAAGTGTTGGAGCGAGTTGGTACCCCCGAACAGAAAGAACAGTGGTTAAAGCCGCTTCTGAACGGTGAAATTCGATCGGCCTTTGCGATGACAGAACCTGCGGTTCCATCGTCCGACGCGAAAAACGTCTCTACTCAAGCAGTGCTCGACGGTGACGAGTGGGTAATCAACGGCGAGAAATACTATATTTCCGGCGCCGGTGACCCACGCTGCAAAATCATGATCACCATGGTTAAAACAAGCCCAGACGCACCTGCTCACAAGCAGCAGTCTCAAATTCTGGTGCCCATCGATGCCAAGGGCGTCAACATCCTCGACGGCATGGAAGTCTTTGGTCACGATGACGCACCGCATGGTCATATGCACATTCACTTCGACAACGTGCGCGTACCTAAGGAAAACATGCTGCTAGGCGAAGGCCGCGGTTTTGAGATTTCCCAGCTGCGCCTTGGCCCTGGTCGAATCCACCACTGCATGCGATCCATCGGTGTGGCCGAACGTGCCTTGGAACTGATGATTCGTCGATCCACTACCCGCCATGCCTTTGGCAAGCCGATCATTCAGCTTGGCAAGAACTTGGAATGGGTCTCCCGCGCACGCATCGAAATCGACGCATGCCGCTTGATGGTTCTTCAGGCTGCGAAGGCCATGGATACCTTGGGCAACAAGGAAGCACGGGTATACGTCAGCGCCATTAAAGCAATGGTTCCTGAAAAAGTGTGCAACATCATCGACCAAGCGATTCAGATCCATGGTGCCACCGGTGTATCCCAGTGGACGCCTCTTGCTCGTATGTACACCAGCCAGCGCACACTGCGATTGGCCGATGGACCCGATGAGGTGCATCACATGGTTGTTGGCCGCAACGAAGTACGTAAGTACGAGGGCCAGCCTTACACTGCCATCGACGACAAGTTGGTGAACAAGTAAGGGTCGAGACATCGACACGGAAAACCCGCCTTCTGGCGGGTTTTTTATGCCTGTCGATTACTGGGCGGCTGCTGGTCCACAGATAACCGGAGCCGAAATCGGATTGCAGCGAACGGCTTCTTCAATCCAAACTCGGTAGTCGTTCCCAAAGGGGTTGCTGGGAAGGTAGTAATCCGTACTGATGGCCTGAGCGCCACTGGCAAATGCCGCATCCCGACGTCGGATGTCATTTGCTCTGGCCTCCACGGTATTTGCATCAGCGCGAGTCCTCACAAGAAACCCTACGCTGACCAAATCTCGGATACGCGCCTGTTCAGCCACCGGATCATTGATGATCAGCACTGCAGCGGCCGGATGATCAGCATCTACGGCAGCAAACATGGGTCGCTTACGCCAATCCGTTAAATAAAGATCGCGTTTCCAGCCGGTCTCGTCCAAGACCAGCAAAAATTTTCCTCGAGCGTCGTCCAACAAAGGCCAGATTGGTTGCCGTTGTCCGGCAACCTTGACGTCTGCGGGTCGAATTAGCATGCCCTCTAGGGCAGCTTCTAGCACCCTGTCCAATGTATGAAAGGCAGCGGCATCAAAGGGTGTCGGTTTTGGTAGCCAATCGATGATCTGATCTTTGGCATTGAAACTGATCCAAATCGGTTCGTGATCTGGGTGCAACCGGGACCACCGCACTAGTTGGTCAAGGCACAATCGCAAAGTCTCGCAGTGGCTGTTCATGTCAATCAGCTGAATATGCCCCACCGTAAACTCACCGGTCTGCGGCCGATAAAACACGTCCAGCTCCAGCTTGCGCAGACCAAGGTCTAATTGCTGAGCCAACGGCAGGTGGGAATACTCAAGGGCTTTGGCGGTGTTTTCGTCAGACCAAGACAAGAGCGTTCGATACGGCTCAGACATGGCTAGCTTGTAGCTGTTATGGCTGCCGACAAATTGAACTTGGTTGATACGCAGCTCGGCTTGGGCTGTTGTTAGGGCCACTAAACAAACCGCTAAACCAAGCCAGTGGGGAATCATTACCGCAAGTCTTCTTCCGCCAAGCCATGTCCCCAGTCGCGCTTAGCGTTGAGGTAGCGCTTGTTCCATTCACCCACACCGGTCACGTGTTTCTCCCGAGTCACCTGCGTTAAGCCATGAGCGGCTAGATCCTCAAGCTTTTTGGGATTGTTCGTGAGTAAGCGGAATGGATTGGCGCCAATAAAGCGTTTCAGCAGCACCGCCGCATCGGTGAAATCACGACAGTCATCCGGCAATCCTAGGCTCTGATTGGCTTGATAGGTGTTTTCACCCGCGTCCTGCAGCAGATAGGTGGCCGCTTTGGCCCATAGTCCAATACCCCGGCCTTCATGGCCGGCCATATAGATCAAATAACCGCCGGAGGCTTCTTCCCCGATCCGGCTGATCGCCGAGGCCAATTGTGGCCCACAGTCACATCGCTCGGAACCAAAAACGTCCCCGGTAAGACAATTGCTGTGTACGCGCACCAGGGGATTATCTCCTGGCTCACCTACCACCAACACGCTGTTCACCGCCAAGGGAGAAACTAAGTGTGCAAATAAATGCTGGCCACCTCGGGCATTTAGCTCCGAGGCCAGCGCCTCGACGCCACGCAGTTCGGTACTGCGCACAGCCGCGTACCACTGCACCGTCGTGTCCACGCCGGGCAGCTTGATCGGCAGCGGGATTGGCCCCATTAAATTAATCGCCAGTTCATTGGGCGGCTCGGCCTGGTCAACGTCGATGGTATGACCATCGGCATCGATTCGGGTGAGCTTGCCATCGGCGATCAAGCGCTTGCGAACTTCAGGATTTAGGTAGGTAAACATGGTGTCAATACTGCCTGAATCAGACCTCCGGCGCATAAATAACCGTAGGCCTGTTCAGCATAAGATCAACTTAAAAAACGATTCGTAGCACGCTTTCAGCAACACACGCTGGCTTGTCTGCGCCTTCGATCTCAACCGTCATTTCGTTGATTACTTCCAGCATGCCGCTTTTTTCTTCGACGCTGACCAGCTTACCAACGGTGCGGATCTTCGCGCCCACTTGAACAGGGTTCATGAATCGCACCTTGTTCCAACCGTAGTTAATACCCAGCTTCATACCGTCTAGAGAGGGTAATCCAACCCCAGCACCACCCGGCAAAAAGCTCATGATGGATAGGGTGAGCTGACCGTGAGCAATGGGGCCACCGAAGGGACCATCTTTCGCTCGCTCTGGGTCTACGTGAATCCACTGTTGATCCAAGGTTGCATCAGCAAAAGTGTTGACGCGCTCCTGTGTAATTTCGAACCAATCCGTAGGCTCTGAAGCTTGGCCAATTTGGGCATTGAGGGTTTCGATGGCATTGGCGATGGGTGTTCCTGACATGGGCTTCTCCTAGATCGTCTGAATAAATCGGGGTGCCAGCCTAAGTAAGGTGCTGCCTTGGATCAAGGGCCAAGATCCCCCGGATGCGATAAACCTCCGAAACAGCCCAGCAACCGGTTCATTACCCGCTCCATGCGTTGCTCGGCCTCCCGGGTATCGTCCCCCAATGCGTCAAACAAACTGCCGCATAAGTTAGCGGCAACCAAGGGCCTGGACTGATGCAAACATAGGGCGTCCAGAGCGCCGGAAGCAGGCTGATCGCCGGCTATATCCATCAGCACCTCAGGCGATAGCGCACCAACTTCTGGGAGATGCTCGAAGCTCGCCAAACTGTGTAAGCTCGACAAGAGCTTGGGCCCCATCATTTGGGGCGCGATGTGGTCGGGATCAACTCGTTGCATCATGCGCAGAATCAAGTCGGTTAAAAACGGCAGCACCACGCAATGGTCGGGGAAACCGGCAAAAGCGTTGTGAATATTCTTCCGCACTCGCCACTGTTTGCTGCCAGGAGCTTTGGGCTGCACCCAATGTTCCTGACCAAAGACACAGTCCTGGCCTAAGTTAGGGGTAAACGCCGCCGGGGCAAAAACCAACACATCGGCATCAAGCCAAAGCACCCAGTCAAAGCCCTCATGCAGTATGCGCTTTGCCCACTGTAGGCGGCCCAAGTCCGCTGCTATTGGCATACGACCTCGGACCTTGGCCATGTACCACTGGGGCACCTGCTCAAACAGTTCATCCCCTAACAAGCGGTAGGCGAAACCCCGGCCCTCAGCCCAATCTCGAACCGAGGCCATGCAGCGCTGTTGCCATCGGGCAACGTCCGGAGAGGCGCTTTGTAACACTAAGACACGTCGCACTGCCGAAGGCTCCTTGCTGGATGCATCGAAAAACTGCTTGAACCCATTACCCCTGGCCACTCAAGAACGCTTCAACCTCGTCCATGCGGGCCAGCGTATCCTGTTCCCCACAATCGATCAGTTGACCCAGATAGTCAGGCTCAAAGTTCACCATGCTCAGCGCATCCGCGGTGGGTTCGTTCTTGCCACCAAAGCCGCCAGAAAAAAAGCGAAAGGCGCGAGGCATCTGGGGCTGGGACTGGCGAGCAATTTCACCAAGATCCTGTCGGGGGCGAAGCACCATGACATCTACCTGCCGTTGATCGCCCCAGTTTTGTTTGGGTATACGCCGCAGCAGATCGTTAATTCGTTGCATCTGCAATGCGTCAAAGTCCAGTAGATCCAAAAACACGGCGTTCAGCATGACCCCGGCAATCTGACCCGGCGACGGATAGCTTACTGGCGCATCGCTCTTCTTTTGCTTGGGCAATGTCCTTGGCGACACCGCCAAAATTCGCCGAGCACCCAACCGCATGGCAGGTGAAAGCGGCGCCGCTAAACGCACGCCTCCGTCACCGTGCCATTGGTCTTGCAAGCGCACAGATGGAAAAAAGAACGGTAAGGCCGCCGACGCCATCACATGCTCAATGGTCAGCGAGGCCCGCTGACCGACAACCTGACTGCCGCTCCAGATTTTGTCCGCCAAGGTGTCTACCCAGGCTTCCGAGCGGCCGCTGCCGTAGTTGGTGGTGACCACGGCCAGCGCTTTGAGCCAACCGTCCGCCAGATTGCTATCCACCCCGGGAATCTCCCCGGTACTTGCTTGAGCCGCCAACTGAGTTTGCAGATACCTGCGCAGAGGATCGTTATTGACCATACCTCGAATGTCCTTACGCCCGAGGCGGCCACCGCTGACAAAGTGCAAACCCCAATGCCCCATTCGGCTAGCCATGGGTCCCAGCCCTGTGCGATACACTTTGTTCGTGCGCATCTGCTGCCAAAGGCATACGAGAGCTTCTACACTGTCCCGCCAGGAGCCCTGAAAAGCCCCGAGATGGGTGGCATTAATAGCACCCGCCGAGACGCCGGTTAAAATCTCTGGCCGGTATCCGGGTATTTTTTGTGCGATGGCTCGCAGGCATCCCACCTGATAGGCCGCCCGCGCGCCGCCCCCGGACAGCACAAGGGCTTGACCTGAGTTGAAGCTTTTCGCCTCTGCAAGCTGATTCATCCAAGGTTCTCCGCGCCAATTTCAATCTGTGTCAAAAGAATGCCCTGTCAAGTATGTCTGAACCAGCCGGCGCTGCGTATTATGCGCCCATGTCCACATCCGTTACCCGTCTTGGTCGTCAGCTGAACAATATCTTTCGCCCAAGCGGCAAGGTGTTCTATGGGTGGTGGATCGTCCTGGCCTGTGCCGGCGTACAGTGGCTCGCCGCATTAACCTGGATGCACTCCTATGGTGGCTACGCCTTAAAACTCCAGGCTGACTTTGGCTGGAGCATGTCCGTGCTCTCTTTAGCCTTTGCGCTGACGCGACTGGAGAGTGGCCTATTGGGACCACTACAAGGCTGGCTGGTGGATCGCTACGGGCCGCGACGTATCTTGATCATTGGTACCGTCATTTTCAGCATCGGTTTCTTCGTATTCAGCTTGGTGGAGTCCATTACCACCTACTTCGTAGCTTTCATTTTAATTGCCCTTGGCTCTAGTCTTGGCGGCTTTGCGACGCTGATGGTGTCCATCGTCAGCTGGTTCGATGCTCACAGAGCCAAGGCCATCGCCATGTCGCAAATCGGCTTTTCTGCCGGGGGCCTGTGTGTACCCTTCGTCATGATGGGTTTGGAAGCTTTCGGCTGGCGGTCTATGGCTTTGTATTCCGGCATCTTGATCTTGGTGTTGGGCATCCCCCTGGTCAGCCTAGTCCGGCATCGGCCCGAGGACTATGGCGAGGTACCTGACGGTGTGCGCGCAGATGGCGAAGAGGCCGAATCGGATCAATTAAAGCGCAGCCAATCCCAAGTCAGCCTCACCTGGCAACAGGCGATTCGGGAGCCGTCTTTTTGGCTGATTTCTACCGGCCATGGTCTGTCTCTGCTGACCGTATCTTCGATGCTAGCGCACCTCATTCCCTACCTAACCTTTGATCTGGGCTATGAACCGGTGAACGCAGGATTCGTGTTCGCGTTGATGACGGCTGTACAGATGGGGGGACTGTTTCTGGGTGGCATCATCGGTGACCGGTTCGACAAACGCATCATATGCACCCTGTGCATGATGGGGCACTTTGTCGGGTTGATCGCCTTAACCTATGGCGCCCAGCCGAGCTTAGTTTTGCTGTTTGCCCTAGCCCACGGCCTTGCGTGGGGGGTTCGCGCACCACTGATGGTAGCACTGCGAGCAGACTACTTTGGGCCGAAGTCCTTCGGCACCATCATGGGCATTTCGTCCTTAATCGTCATGATCGGTATGACCCTAGGGCCGCTGTTCTCTGGTGTGATGTTCGACATTTATGGCAATTACAATTTAGCTTTCACCAGCATCGCCTTTTGCTCTCTGGCAGGAGGCCTGTGCTTTTGGTTCGCCAAACCACCAAAGCTGATCGCCGAACAGGGCCTGCAGGATTCAGATGCCGAGGCCCATCACCTGTAATACACTGCCGAGCCTGCGTCGAACTGCATAAGGAGAGTCCATGGATTTCGCGCTAACAGAAGAACAACAAGGTTTCGTTGATACCGCCAAGGCTTTTGCTCAGGATCAACTAGCGCCCTACGCCGCAGAATGGGATGCCAACAGCCATTTCGCCAAGGACGCGCTGCGCCAAGCCGGGGAACTGGGCTTTATGGGCATGTACACCCCGGAGCATGCGGGCGGGCTGGCTATGCCCCGTCTGGACGCCAGCCTCATCGTGGAAGAGCTCGCCAAGGGCTGCACGACTACGGCAGCCTTTTTGACGATTCATAACATGGCAACCAACATGATTGGCCGGTACTGCCAGCAAGAAGTCATCGACGAGTGGTGCCCTGATTTGGTTTCCGGGGCGAAGCTGGCGTCATACTGTCTTACCGAACCCGGCGCTGGATCCGATGCTGCAGCGCTGCGAACCAGCGCGGTATCCGACGGCGACTGCTATGTGATCAATGGTAGCAAGGCGTTTATCTCTGGCGCCGGCGCTACCGACGTTTTAGTGCTGATGCTGCGCACCGGCGACGCTGGCCCCAAGGGCGTAACAGCGGTTCTTGTGCCTGCCGACGCTAAGGGCATTAGTTACGGTAAGAACGAGCACAAAATGGGCTGGAATGCCCAGCCGACTCGGGCCATTACCTTTGACGATGTTCGAATCCCCAAAAAGTACCGCCTAGGTGAAGAGGGTCAGGGGTTCTCCATTGCCATGGACGGTTTGGATGGTGGTCGCATTAACATCGCCACCTGCAGCGTAGGCACCGCCCAGAAAGCACTGGAAGATGCCACCGCCTACGTTCAAGAGCGCAAACAATTTGGCCAAGCCATCGCGGATTTTCAGGCAACCCAATTCGCCCTGTCCGACATGCTGACGGAACTGGTGGCGGCACGTCAGATGGTAAGGCTGGCAGCCAGCAAACTAGACAGCGGCGACGGCCAAGCAGGTACCTATTGCGCCATGGCCAAACGCTTTGCCACCGATGCAGGCTTCAAGGTCTGTAACGACGCCCTGCAACTGCTGGGTGGCTATGGCTACCTACGCGAATATCCCATGGAGCGTTACGTGCGCGACACTCGGGTCCATCAAATTTTGGAAGGCACCAATCAGATCATGCGAGTGATTATTTCACGACGCATGCTCATGGCAGGTGCATTGGAGGTTATTCAGTGAGCATCAGTACATCAGACAAACTCAAGGTTGAGATCATTGATCACACGGCCTTGATCACCATCGACAATCCCGGTGCAAACACTTGGGATACCGAGAGCCTGCCTGCGTTGGCAGCACTTGTTGAAGCCCTGAACGCAGACAAAAACATCTTTGCCCTCGTCATTACCGGCCAGGGTGAAAAATTCTTTTCGGCCGGGGCAGACCTAAACCTATTCGCCGACGGCGATCCAGATAACGCCCGCCAAATGGCGGAGTTCTTTGGCAAGGGATTTGAGTGCTTGGCCGATTTTCGTGGCGTGTCCATTGCCGCCATTAACGGGTTCGCCATGGGTGGTGGTTTAGAAGCCTGTTTGGCCTGTGATATTCGCATCGCCGAAACACAGGCACAGATGGCCCTACCGGAACCCAAGGTGGGTTTGCTGCCCTGTGCCGGCGGCACCCAGCGCCTTTCTTGGTTAGTGGGCGAAGGCTGGGCTAAAAAGATGATCTTATGCGGCGAGCGGGTAAACGCTGAAACCGCCGAACGTATCGGCTTGGTAGAAGAAGTGGTTGCCACTGGCACCGCCAAGGACCGCGCTATGGCCCTAGCGGCCCAAGTTGCCCAGCAAAGCCCGATTTCAGTGACCTACTGTAAAGAACTGATTCATCAGGCCCGTGACAATGCCGTAGGGGAAGCACTGCCTTACGAGCGCCAGAAGTTCGTGGATTTGTTCAGCACCGAAGATCAGCGGGAAGGCGTGAACGCGTTTTTGGAAAAGCGCGATCCCGTATGGAAAAACGCCTAAAACTATAGCCGCAGCGAACCAAGCGAATGTCCACAGAAACACGTCATCTGCAGCCCTGCCTACTGAAATATCTGGTTCGGGGCGTCAGTGCCGATCGGCCTTCTCAGCAGGCTTTAACATCGGAGCTAGGCGAGATGCTCAGTCATGCGAGCGCTATTACCGTCCTACCTGTGGTTGAAGGTTTTTCTGTGGAGCTGGAGTTCGATGACATCAAACCCTTCACCACTGTGAGCTTTGAACCCTATGTGGCCGAGCATGTATTGGGGGATGCGGTGCGTTTACGCTGCGAAAGTCAGGGAAGCCCAGAGATTCAACTGCTTAAATCTCGGTTCTGACGCCGCCTTATCCTCGATATTCCACATCGGCGCACCATCACTGAACACCACCAAACTCAAGACCTTATCTAGGTAACCGTCTTCTCTGGTTGTCGGTACAAAGACAGCGATAAAGCTGCAACGAAGTACAAAACTAAAATCGCTTGAAAGGCGAGATCGTAGGAACCGGTAACGTCGAAGACCCAGCCAGCAAATGGCACACCGAGAATTTGTATGGGAAACATGGCCGGTCGCATCAATCCAAGAACCGCACCAAAACGCTCTCGACCAAAGGTCTTACCCGTTACAGCGCCATGCATGGGCACCACGCCGCCAACACCATAGCCGAACAGGGCGGCGCCAAGACAAATCATCACATAGTCCACTGAGGTAAAAATCAGGTACTGGCCAATAAATTGAGAAACGATGATGATGGCCATTACCCGCCGTACGCTCATCCGATCGCTCAGCCAGCCAAAACTCAGCTTGCCCGCAACGCCCAGACCCGCGCAGACCGACATCACTAAGGACGCCTGCACCAACGTATATCCGTAATCGGTTAGCCGCGGGATCATATGAGTCAACGTTGTATTCATGCAGCAGAAGAGCACAGAAAATGTCACCACGATGACCCGAAAATTGTGCTGCTTGAAGAGTTCCATCATCCGCAGCTTGGGTGCCTGAATCCTCTCAGGTAGCGGCTGAATTGCGCCATCGGCCCCACGAAGAGGCATGGCCCCGTCCGGACGAAGGCCCACATCCTCTGGCCGCGAGATCACCAGCCGAAAAATCAGCGGCACGACGATCAGGAAGGTAAAGCCGCTGAAAGCCAGAAACCCCTGACGCCAGCCAAAGTTTTCGATTAATTCGGCGCTGACGTAGGGCATGATCACACCCGATAGCGATACACCCGCGGCGGCAATACCCAAAGCCATGCCGCGACGCCGGTCGAACCAATTGGTCACCAGCTTGCTGGTAGCCAAGTTACCCATGCTGCTGGCCCCGAAGCCGATAAACAGACCCAAAACCAAGTAAAACTGAAGTTCGTTCTGCACAAAGGACAAGCCCAGAAACCCCACAGCCATAAAAATCGCACCAATACCCATGACGTTGCGCAGCGGATACTTATCCAGTGCCCGCCCAACATAGGGGGCAGCGATGGCGCCGACGGCATTGGTCACCGTCAGACCAATGGCCACGCCTAGGCGTGATCCGCCAAAGTCTTCGGCGATGGCTTTGAAAAACACCCCGTAGGAATAGAAGAAAAAGCCAACCGCCACGAAATCGATGCAAAAAGCCACAAGCACCATTTTCCAACCGAGAAATGGTTTGGTTTTTGAGGATAAAGGTTGCTGCAAGAGTATGGCCGACGTACTTGAGGCCCTATTCTATCACGGCAATGAATGGCGCAGGTTGGAGCAGGCGGATGACCGGAAAAAATATTACCCAAGTAGTGGAGGAACTGTGCCTTGGCCTACTGGACACCACTCGAGTGATCAGCCGCGGCCACCCCAACTTTCGAGTGGCCAACAAAACCTTCGCCATATATCAAATCAATCACCACGGCGATGGCCGCATCGCCCTATGGCTGCGCAGCCCGCCGGGCAGCCAGAAATTCTACGTGGCAGAAGATCCAGCCTGTTATTTCGTGCCGCCCTATGTGGGCCCGTCAGGTTGGCTGGGGGTTGAGTTAGACGCCGGGCTTCATTGGGACACCATTGGCCAGCGCGTTTTTGAGGCCTACTGCCAAGTGGCCCCAGCAAAAATAGCGGCCCAGCAACCTCCGCCGCTGCCCATTGAACCGCCCACCAAGGCCCTAGACCCAGCCCTTGTTGACCCCTTCCAACAGCCCATGGTCACCGCCCGACGGGAGCAAATTGCAGACTATTGCCTCGGCCTGCCTGAGACTCGAGCGGATCAGCAGTTTGGCGCGCCAAGCTTCAAAGCGGGTAAGAAAACCTTTTGCACCCTGCACTTTCATCAGCGCCGGCTAGAACTGAGTGTGTGGGTGGGGCCCGAGGAGCAATTTATGCGCACCATCGATCCCCGCTATCGAATTCCACAATACATCGGCCATCGCGGCTGGTTGAATTTAGACATTCACGAGGCACTCGATATGACCGAGGCGACAGAGCTTATCTTAGGCAGCTATCGGCACTTCGCGCTAAAACGGATGCTGGCCGCCCTCGGTGACATGCTCAACGACGAGTAAGACCGCTTCCGCTTGGTCAACAACGCTACCGCCCTTCAACGATGCAGGCGCCCCAAACCTGTTTTCCCAGCAAACATCAGCCACCATCTGCCTGCCAGTGCGAGCCACATCCTTAATCAGAATTCGGTTTGGGTACTAGAAAAATCGATTTGTTATCCGCCCATACCCCAGCGCCCTGTGTGACTATTTCGGATAAACCTTGCACCACCCTCCCCCCTTCGCTGTAATCTCTGGTTCGTATTTACAGGGAGAGAGTGGGATGCTAGCACCGTTGGATGATGTCGTTGTTTTAGAAATTGATAACTGGATGGCAGCCCCGAGTGCCGGCGCCGTGTTAGCGGACATGGGCGCACGGGTGATCAAGATCGAGCCGATTACCGGAGACCCCATGCGAGGTATGGGCAGACCCGTCAAGGGGGAGCGCGTGGCTGAGGCTCTGCAGGACTATGATTTCCAATTCGATGTGGACAACCGTGGCAAGGAGTCCATCGCCGTAGCCTTGGACCAACCCGAGGGTGCCGAACTGGTACGCCAGCTGGCCAAGAAAGCCGACATCTTTATGTGCAACCTGCTCACCAAACGTCAGCAAAAGTTTGGCTTGGACCCAGAAAGTCTTTTCAAAGCAAACCCAAAACTGGTTCACGCCACTCTCACCGGCTACGGCACCACGGGCCCAGACGCTTGGCGGCCCGGCTACGACGTAACCGCCTTCTTCGGGCGCTCTGGTTTGTACGATTCCATGCGCGAAGGTGACGAGGGAATGGTACCGATGGCCAGACCGGCCCAAGGCGATCACACCACAGGCCTCGCCATGGTCGGCGGTATTTTAGGCGCGCTGCGACTGGCAGAAAAAACCGGAGAGGGCCAAGTTGTCGAGACCTCGCTGTATGAAGCCGCTGTATGGACTCAAGCCACGGACTACGCCGTGACTGCTGTGGATCATATGCCCGTGCGCAAACGCCGACGGGATCAACTGCTAACAATCACCGGCAACCGATTTCCCTGCGGCGATGGCAACTGGGTAGTGTTCAACATGCTGCCCGACGCGGCTTACTGGTCAAGACTATGCAAGGCCATCGGCTTAGAGGACTTGATCGAGGACGAGCGCTTTGTCGATTCAAAGGCACGCTACAAGAATATGGCTGAGCTAATCGATATTTTCGACAACACCCTTGCCGCCAAGTCTCGGGACGAGTGGGGCAAAATCTTTGATGACGCCAATCTAATTTGGGGCCCGGTGATGGGTCTACATGAAGTGCCGCAAGACCCGCACGCGCAAGAGCTTGGTATGTTCCCGACCATCGAACACCCCGAGTTGGGCAGCTATAACACCGTGAACATTCCTATGCGCTTTGCTACCGCTGATGTAAAACCACGGGGACCTGCCCCGCTGCTTGGCGACAACAGTGAACAAGTGTTACGAGACTTTGGTATGGACAATGAGGCCATTGCAGTACTGAAAGCAGCCGGCACCATTGCCCAACGGGAGCAAGACTAGGGCACCGGCCTGTCCGCGCCTTATGAATATCGAAGCAATTCTGGCGGCTTTCAAAAACGGTGAAATAACCGGTGATGAGGCCGCCCAGCGGGTTCGCGGCCAGTTCTTTACCGATCTTGGCCACACGGTACTGGACACCGACCGGGCACGGCGCACCGGAGCTGCCGAGGTGGTGTTTGGCGAGGGCAAGAGCCCGGAGCAGATCTCAGACATCGTCGCTTCGATGACACAATCTGGCACCAACATCTTAGTGACCCGTTTGGAAGCGGACAGCTACCAACAGCTGACGGGGCTGCCGGCGAACGCCCAATACCACGCCCCGTCGCGTCTTTTGTGGTGGCATGATGAGGCCCCTGCCGCTGCTGATAGCACCGTTGCCATCGTCAGCGCCGGCACTTCGGATATGAAGGTAGCGGAAGAAGCTGCGTTAACAGCCGAGTTTTACGGTAATCCAGTAGAGCGTATTTACGATGTTGGCGTTGCGGGCCTACACCGACTGTTGGCAAGACTAGATGACCTGCGAGCAGCCAGAGTGCTCGTGGTCGTAGCGGGTATGGAAGGCGCGCTGCCCAGTGTGGTCGGCGGTCTGGTGGACAAACCCATCATCGCCGTGCCCACCAGCGTGGGTTATGGCGCAGCGTTTGACGGAGTAGCGGCCCTGCTTGGCATGATGACCAGTTGTGCATCCGGTGTCAGCGTGGTCAATATCGATAACGGTTTTGGCGCCGGGTTTCTGGCCAATAGGATCAACAGGCTTTGACTATGACACCTGAACTAGCCCAGAAATATCAGCACTTGCAGCAAATAGTCGGTGGCTACGACAGTGTCATTGTGGCCTTTTCAGGAGGCATCGACAGCTCCTTGGTCGCCTTCGTAGCCGGTCAGGTTCTGGGTGAACGTGCGCTAGCAGTCACCTCTGGCTCTGCCAGTCTGAAGCGCACAGATTTGGAGCTATCCAAAAAACTCAGTGAGGACTGGGGTATTCGGCACCAAATTATTGTGACCGATGAACTGACCAAGGCCGACTATCGAGCGAACCCCACCAACCGCTGTTTTCACTGCAAAACGTCCCTCTACACTGAACTTGGACAGATTGCCGAGGCTCAGGGTTATACGCACATTCTCAATGGCACCAACCTGGACGACTTAGGCGATCACCGGCCCGGCCTTATCGCCGCCGACAATCATCAGGTAAAGTCGCCCTTGGTCGAGGCGGGTTTTCATAAGGCCGATATTCGCGCCTTGGCGTCTCATCTGGAGCTAGAAAATGCGGACAAACCCCAGGCCGCTTGCCTGTCCAGCCGTTTCCCTTACGGCACCGCTATCAATCAGGAACTGTTGGCCCAAGTAGAGGCGGCTGAAAACGTGCTGGCCAACGCGGGTTTTAGCCAGTTTCGGGTGCGCCATCACGGCGAAGTAGCTCGGTTGGAAATTTTGCCGACAGAGTTTGAGCTTGCGGTGACACTTCATGAGGTTTTACAGCGAGACATTCAGGCGCTGGGTTATCGGTTCGTCGCCTTAGATCTGGGCGGTTTCCGCTCAGGTTCTTTAAACGAGGGCCTAGAGCCGAACGCGGCAGTAAGTCAGATTCCAGTCGTAAACCTGTTTCCCGCCAACTAACGTTTGCATGGTAGGAACGTCGGCTAGGGCCAACGTCTCCTTCCGGCGCGAACCGCCTTGCACCCCATTATTCCCCGGCGTCAGCCGCCTTGTTTCGCATGTACCGATTAAGCTGACGGTCTAGCCGCGTGGTAGCCGAAAGCCTGCCCGGACGTACCCATGGCTCCCAAGGACTGGGCGTTGCTGCAGCCACTTCGTCACCCATCACCGTTACCCGCTGGATAATGCGCTCGCCCTCAAAGTCGTTTAACACAAAGTGCTGGGTGCAACGATTGTCCCAAATAGCGATGGTGCCCGGGGTCCAGTGATAGCGGACCGTAAAGCGTGGGTTTTTCACCCAGCCCGTCAGGTAATCCAGCAGTACTTTGCTTTCGGTAGCATTCATCTCAACCAAGCGGCGGGTGAAGTGCTCATTCACGTACAGAGCTTTCTCACCGGTTTCAGGATGTGCGCGCACTACCGGGTGAATGGCCATGAGGTCCTCTCGATTGTGCGGGTGGGCGTCGTGCAGAGCTGTCAGACCATCGCAGAGAGCCTGCATGGGCGGTGAAAGCTCTTTGTAAGCTTGGTTCAGATTGGTCCACATGGTGTCGCCGCCAAATTCCGGGCAAGTCACCATATGCAAAATGGACAGAATCGACGGCTGGTCTTCAAAGGTGATGTCTGTATGCCATTCATCGGCCACACCGCCCCGAGTTGCGGCCAGTTCAAACACCTCATCGTGCTGAGTAAAGGGATTTTTTAAATTGGGGTGGTTCTCGATTTTTCCGAAGCGTTTCCCCAGAGCGACGTGACTATCAATATCCATTTGCTGGCCGGGGAAAAAGATCACCTTATGTTCCAGCAACTGCGCCATTACCGCGTCGATACCATCTTGATCGCCTGCGGCGATTTGATTCAGGTCCGGACCGACAATTTCCGCTCCCAGTGAACCGGCCAATCGACGAACCTCCCATTGATCATGTGTTGTCATGATGTCTCCCTCCCAAACTATCCTCAAAATTTAACCAGCAGTGCAAGGTGCCTAGCCCGCACTTACAATCACGTCGTCCGATACATCACGAACAAACAACGGCTCAATGCCCAGACGCGCTGCATCTTGGGCCAGCAGCGTCAGATCAATTTCGGCTCTGGGCTGGGCCATGCATTTTAATGCGGGCTCCAATAACGTGGCATCGCTGCTGGTGTTAATAAACAGATTCTCCCTGCCCAACACAAAGTCGATGGCACGCTTCATGGCTTCCGCGTCGGTTATGGGCCGATACCAGCTGAAACGTTTCTCCTCGTCGCCATCTTGCCAGCGCCGAGCGGCAATACCCTTGATGGTTTGCATCGCCACCCCGCGGGCTTGGCACATGGTGTACAAGGCATCAAAGTCGTGGGCGTATTGGGGTTGCTGCATCATGGTGAAGTTGTAAGGCACAAGAATAGAATCAAACCCATAAGCCTCAAGGCTTTGCATGTGCATGGCTGGAGCGTAAGTGCCGTGACCCGTGACGCCCAAAAACCGCACCAGACCCTGCTCTTTCGCTTCAATCAGCGCCTCTAAAGCCCCACCCGGACCCATGGCCGTTTCCCATTGGTCCGCCTGCGTTAAATTGTGCATTTGAATCAGGTCGATACGCTCAACTTGCATGCGATCCAAGGAAGCGTGAATTTGGTCCTTGGCTTGCTGATAGGTGCGATGCCCAGTCTTCGTGGCTAAAAAAACCGAGTCACGATTGTGCTTCAACCAAGGCGCCAGACGCAGTTCCGCATCGCCATAGCTCGCTGCCACGTCAAAGTGATTAAGCCCCCAAGACACCGCCATATCGATGGTGCGATCTGCCCGTTCTTGATTCATAGCGCCTAAGGCGGCGGCACCAAAAATCGCGCGGCTGCTCAGGTGATTGGTTTTGCCGAAGGGAATGCGTTCAATGGTCTCTGTCATTTCTGGCTGCTCTGTTCTTTTTGAGTGCAGTATCGAGAATACCCCATTTCGCCTGTGAGAAACCCACTTGGGGCTGCAGAAAATTCCTGTGATCCTCAGGGCACACCTTGTTAGGCTGAGACTATGTATACCGTCGATTCAAACTTTGTTCACACCTTTGCTGGCAATCCGTTAGACCGCGCCCAGCACCTACGCAAAGACCCAGCCGAGTTAGCAGCTCTACAGCAGTCCAGCGAAAGTCGGTTCCTGCCCTTCCATAAGTTGAAGGTAGCCACCAACCGCACGGCAAGCTTGGCGTGGGTAAAAAAACATCACCTTCCGGTTAACGCAGATCAATTTGTATTCCTTGGCCTACACGATGGACTGGGTCACTTTGCCGTGAGCGTTAGGGAAGACTTTAGGGCTGACGAAATTCAGGAATTCACAGATTGCCGCCAAGCGGCAGCAGAACTCGACATCCAAGAAGCGGGAATCGTCAGTCAGGCCAGAGCCATGTTGGACTGGCATCAGCGCAACCCCTACTGCGCCGTCTGCGCCCAACCCACCAGAGCCGCTCGAGGCGGGCAGGTACGGCATTGCGATGGCTGCGACAAGCACATCTTTCCCCGTACAGACCCCGTGGCCATCATGCTGATTCAAGACGATGAACAAGGCGATCACTGTCTGCTTGGCAAATCTCGGGGCCGCATGGCAAGCAGCAACTTTTACTCTGCCCTGGCGGGTTTTGTCGATCAGGGTGAATCACTGGAAGAAGCCGTTAGACGCGAAGTTATGGAAGAAGCCGGCGTGCGCGTAGGAACGGTCAGCTACCATTCCTCCCAACCTTGGCCCTTCCCATCTTCTTTAATGATCGGTTGCCATGGCATTGCAGAAACCAAGGAGATCGTCATCGACGCCGCCGAAATGGCCGATGTTGCCTGGTTTGATCGGCCCAGCGTGCAGGCAGCCATAGCCGGCGAGAATCCAGACCTGCGTATTCCCGGACCTGGGGCCATTGCCCATCACTTAATTAAAGCCTGGGCATTTTCCTAGTCATTGGCCGCCACTGGCATTTACACTCAGCCTATCTGCTCCAGCAATTCGGCACGGTTCTCCGCCCACATTGCGCCTGCAACCACCTTGGTTTGAGGTATACTCCGCCCGTTCGCAACCCTGTAAGAGAGCTTTCATGAGCATTGTTAAACTATCCCATATCAAAAAACTCTTTGGCGGTTCTGCGCTAACCCGCGCTGAACAAAAGCAGCTTGCTAAGGAAGTGATGTTAATGACTTTGGCGCGAGCCACTGCATCTGACTCCAACATTAAATCCATTGAAGTTGACAAGGTTCGGGAAGTGCTGAAAGAACGCACCGGTGAAAAATTCACCGCGGCCAACGTGCGCGTCGCCGCAAACTCACGGCTGTATGAGAAAGCGCCCTTCGAGCGATACCTTCACAAGTGCTCTCGCAAACTCACGGCCAAGGATCGCACTCAAACCCTAAACGCCTTGCTGGAAGTGATTCACGCCGATGACCGGGTAAGCGATTACGAAGTTACCTTCTTCAATCACGTGGCCCGTGCGCTGGAGCTTACTCCCGCCCAAATCGCCGGGTTGTCTGCTGACTAGATCCGCCGTGGACGCCGAGGGATGCATGCTCTAGGCGGCTCCCTCAGTGACTGTCCTCCAACAGCGCCAGCAGTTCGCTAGCGCTACTCAGAACTTCGTGTCCTAACGCCAACACCGCTTCACTGGGCGGGCGAGCGTCGGGTATTTGAAAGGTTCTCATCCCCGCTTGAAACGCCGCTCGCGTCCCAATATCCGAGTCTTCCAGCGCCCAGCACGATGTCGGTTGCAGGCCTAGTCTCGAAGCAGCCAACAAATAGGGATCAGGTGCAGGTTTTGCGTTGCGTACGTCGGCCACACACACCAAGTGCGCAAAGTGGTGGCGGATACCGCAGTCCGACAGGGATGCTTCGCAAATGTCGCGTTGGTTCGATGTAGCCACCGCCATGGGTATGCCAAACTCCGACAGGCACCTCAGCAGGTCACCAATGCCCGGCTGCAGTACGATGGGTGTGTCTTTGCTGGCTGCTGCAAAGTTGGCAGACCACGCTTGACCCAATGCCTCCATGTCAAGGCCATCGCCGTAGACCTGGCGCAAAATCACTTGGGTCTCGGCGAAGGTCGTGCCTAAGCACCTCGCATAGGCCACAGCATCAAAGGCGAAACCCAGAGTCTCTATGGCTCGGGCAAAGGCCAGCTGAGCGGGGCCTTCGGTATCCAAAAGCGTACCGTCCATGTCAAAAACGACCCCGGAGGGTCGTTTTCGTTGGGTCAGATCAAGCGCCACTGGTGCGCGCCTTCGCCCTAGGAGACTTCTACAATTTGCTCAGCGGCGATCAACTTGCCCTCTTCCGCTGCGTTGTGGAAAGACTCGATTTGGTCGAAGTTCATGTAGCGATAAATCTCGCTAGACATGGAATCCAGCTTGTTCGCGTACTCCAAATACTCGGCCGGTGTGGGCAAACGACCCAAGATGCCCCCTACCGCCGACAGCTCTGCCGAGGCCAGATAAACATCAGCGCCGTCACCTAGACGATTGGGGAAGTTACGTGTGGACGTAGACATTACGGTGGCGCCCGCCAGAACCCGTGCTTGGTTACCCATGCATAACGAGCAACCCGGCATCTCGGTGCGAGCACCAACACGACCGTAAATGTTGTAGTACCCCTCTTCCATCAGGGTATGCGCATCCATTCGCGTGGGTGGGCAGATCCAGAATCGGGCATCGACGTTGTCTGCCTTATCCAAGAGCTTGCCGGCAGCCCGGAAATGCCCGATGTTGGTCATGCAAGAACCAATGAAGATCTCGTCGATCTTCTCCCCGGATACGTCAGACAACAGCCGAGCGTCGTCTGGGTCGTTGGGACAGCACACAATCGGCTCGCTCACATCAGCCAAATCAATTTCAATAACCGCTGCGTATTCTGCATCGGCGTCAGCGCTCATCAACGATGGGTCCGCCAACCACTCTTCCATCTTCTGCACCCGACGCTCCAAGGTACGCACGTCGCCGTAGCCTTGGCTGATCATCCAGCGCAGCAGGGTGCAATTGGAGCGCAAATACTCAGCAACAGAGTCTTCGGCCATCTTGATGGTGCAACCTGCCGCAGAACGCTCGGCGGAGGCATCAGACAGTTCGAAGGCCTGCTCTACCGTCAGGGAGTTCAGTCCTTCGATTTCTAAGATGCGACCCGAGAAGATGTTCTTCTTGTTCTGCTTTTCAACAGTCAACAGGCCTTCTTTGATGGCGTAGTAGGGAATGGCGTGAACCAAGTCGCGCAAAGTGATACCCGGCTGCATTTCACCCTTGAAGCGCACCAGCACCGACTCGGGCATATCCAGCGGCATGACGCCGGTAGCAGCGGCAAATGCCACCAAGCCGGAACCGCCTGGGAAAGAAATGCCCAGCGGGAAACGAGTATGAGAGTCACCACCGGTACCCACGGTATCAGGCAGCAACATGCGGTTTAGCCAGCTATGAATAATGCCGTCACCTGGACGCAAGGACACGCCGCCACGATTCATGATGAAGTCCGGCAGGCTGTGCTGTGTGTCAATATCTACTGGCTTGGGGTACGCCGCCGTATGGCAGAACGACTGCATGACCAAGTCTGATGAAAAACCAAGACAAGCCAGATCTTTCAACTCGTCTCGCGTCATTGGACCGGTAGTATCTTGGGAACCAACCGTGGTCATCTTTGGCTCGCAGTACGTGCCGGGGCGAACACCGTCAACGCCGCAGGCTTTTCCGACCATCTTCTGGGCCAAGGTATAACCCTTATCTGACGCTTCTGGTGCCGTAGGCTGACGGAACAAGTCCGATGCAGGCAGTCCCATATGCTCCCGCGCACGTTGGGTGAGGCCGCGGCCTACGATCAGGTTGATACGACCGTCGGCCTGAACCTCGTCCAAAATCACGTCGGACTTAAATTCAAATTCTGACAGCACGTCACCGCTCTCGCTCAGGATCTTGCCGTCGTAGGGACGAATCTCAATCACATCGCCAAAGCCTAGCTTTTCTACCGGCGCCTCAAATACCAGTGCACCAGCATCTTCCATGGTGTTGAAGAAAATGGGGGCAACCTTGTCGCCAATACAAATACCGCCAGAGCGTTTATTCGGTACACCGGGCATGTCTTCGCCGAAGAACCACAAAACTGAGTTAGTTGCAGACTTACGTGAGGAGCCAGTACCTACCACGTCGCCGACAAAGGCGACCTGCATGCCGCTGTCCTGCAAGGCTTTGACTTGATCCATGGGACCAACTTCGCCCTGTACTTGGGGAGTCAGACCATCACGCTGCATTTTGTACATGGCGCGGGCGTGCAAGGGTATGTCTGGGCGCGACCATGCGTCTTGGGCCGGTGACAAATCATCCGTATTGGTTTCGCCGGTAACCTTGAACACGACGCACTTGATGCTTTCTGGCACCGCGTCGTTTGTGGAAAACCACTCAGCATCGGCCCAAGATTGCATCACAGCCTTGGCGTGGGCGTTGCCCGCATCGGCTTTTGCTGCCACATCGTGGAAAGCATCAAACACTAAGATTGTGCCTTTCAGCTCTTCTGCTGCGGATTCGGCAAGGGCATCGTCGTCCAGCAGATTCACTAGCGTGGCCACGTTGTAGCCGCCGTGCATATTGCCCAGCAGCTTTACCGCTGCAGCAGCATCGATCAAGGGTGAGCTAGCGTCGCCGGTGACAATGGCGCTTAAGAACCCTGCTTTAACGTAGGCTGCTTCGTCTACGCCGGGAGGCACGCGATTGGCGATCAAGTCGAGTAAAAATGCTTCTTCGCCTGCAGGCGGCGCTTTGAGCAACTCCACCAATTCAGCGGTCCATTCTGGGTCTAGCGGCTTGGGGGGAATCCCCTGTTCAGCGCGTTCTTGTACGTGGGCTCGATAGGCTTCTAACACGACCTCTTACTCCTTAGATTCGTTGGAAACTGGCGGATATAGGCGCGCCAGCGAGGCGCAAATTCTACGCTAGTTGGGTCTGCTTGTAGAGACTTGGGTATCGCAATTACAAAGTAGCCGTTAATCCACTTGAATCCACCGCTCATCAGCAGACCTCAGGGTCCCACCGAGATGGTGCTAAAAGCTAGGTGTCTGGACGTACTTTACCTAGGCTTCGGATATTTCCAGCATCTATCAGCACGTTTCAGCACCTTTCCACACCCGCAGGGCAAGAGGACACTATGTACGAGTTGACGACAGAGCAAGACGATCGCATCGACTGGGGCAAAACCGCGGAAGATTACGCCAAATATCGCCCGGGGCCGCCGCCGAGTTTCTATCAACGCTTGCTTGCCTTAGGGATTGGTCTACCCGAACAACAAGTCCTTGATTTGGCCACCGGTACCGGCGTCATCGCCCGCCAGTTCGCCGAGCAAGGGTGCCGGGTCATGGCCAGCGACATCGCAACCGACCAAGTAGCAATGGCCAAGGCCCTGGCACAAAACCAGGGCCTGAACATTGCGTTTCAAACCGCCTCAGCAGAAGACACCCAGGCACCAAACCAAGCCTTGGACGTGGTCACCGCCAACCAGTGTTTTTTGTATTTCGACACTCAATCGGTAGTTGAAAATCTGATCCGCTGGCTCAAACCTACCGGCAGCTTGGTGATCTCACACTTTTCCTGGCTGCCGGATGTTGATCCCATCGCCAGGGCCAGCGAGGAACTGATTTTGCAGCACAACCCAAACTGGCAGGGGGCGGGTTATCACGGCGCCACTCGACCCAGCTACCCGGGATTGTCCCCAAGCATGCATTACTGCGGTTATTTCTATTACGACGAGGCCATTGCCTTCAACCGGCAGTCTTGGATGGGTCGCATACGCGCTTCACGGGGCATTGGCGCCACCCTAAATTCGGAGCAAGTCGCGGCGTTCGACGCCGAGCACGAGGCGTTGCTGAGGCAAATTGCCGAACCGGAGTTCACCATCACCCATCGCATTGACGCTCATATTCTGCGTCCGGGGACCGTTACGACCGGCTAGCCCGTAACGTCTTCGTTATCGGGTTGGCGATCCCGGGAGCGTTGGTACAGGGCCGCACCACAGCGCCAGCAATAACTGGCTTCTCGAGAATGCCCCTCGGCTGCACAGTCTGAGCAAGTGCGGGTATTGGCCTGACGGCGATTGGCCTCGTTAAGCTCCAAGGTCACAATGCCAGTAGGCACCGCGATAATGCCGTAACCCATAATCATGATGAACGACGCCAAAGATTGACCCAGCGGCGTGGTGGGCGTGATATCGCCATAGCCCACGGTGGTCATAGTAGTCACCGCCCAGTAGATGCTGTGGGGAATGCTGGCAAAGGCCGGGTTGCTGCCCCCCTCAATGACATACATGAGGGACCCAAAAATCACCATTAACGCTAGCACTGATGCTATGAAGACGATGATTTTTCGGCGGCTGGCTGCCAAGGCTTGGGCGATCAGCTCTGCCTCGCCCACATAGCGCACCATGCGCAGCACCCGAAACACCCGCAGCACTCGCAAAACCCTTATGGCCAAGAAGAACTGCGCACCGGGCAGCCACAGGCTGACGTAGGTGGGTAGCACGCTGAGCAAGTCAACGATGCCGTAAAAACTCTTGGCATAGCTCCAAGAGTGCTCGATACACCACAGGCGAATCAGATATTCCGTGGTAAAGAGCAAGGTGAAAAACCATTCAGCGTAGTACAGCTGTTGACCGTATTGCGCATTGATCCTCGGCACCGAGTCCAACATCACCGTTACCACGCTGAGCAGGATCAGCACGATTAATGACACGTCGAAACGACGGCCGGCCTTGGTGTCTGCCTCGAAAATGATGATGCGCAGCTTGTCCCGCAAAGTCATTTCATCGCTCACGCTTCACGCACCTCACAGAAGTTTAGGGAGCCGACTTAAACACACCCATCGCGGTGCCCGCGTTGCGCGGATCCGCCATACCTTCAAAGCCCCGATCGGTTCGCAGCACCGAGTTGGCATCTCCCAGTGAGAACCGCGTGCCCAGATCCAACAGTTGCTTGTGGCCCTTGGCTTCGAGCACTTTGCGAGTATCCGGGGATAGGGCAAAGGGCTCCACCAGCACCCGGTCAGGCACCCACTGATGGTGAAAGCGCGGGCTGGAGACCGCATCAGACAAACTCATCTGATGATCGATGACGTTCAAAATCACCTGCATGGTGGTGGTGATAATCGTGCTGCCACCTGGCGACCCGGTTACCAACATGGGAACACCATCTTTGAGAACAATGGTGGGGGTCATAGAGCTGAGCATGCGCTTGCCCGGCTCAATGGCATTGGCCTGACGACCAATCACACCATAGTAGTTGGCAGTATTTTCTTTGGCGGAGAAGTCATCCATCTCGTTGTTCAGCAAGAACCCTGCCCCGCTGACCACGATCTTGCTGCCGTAGGACAGGTTAAGCGTGGTGGTATATGACACCGCATTACCCTGTGCATCCATTACTGAGGCGTGGGTGGTCTCCATACTTTCCGGAGCCAGTTGACCCGATTCAATGTCTTCGCTTTTACCAGCCTTAGCCGGATCAAAATCGGCAAAACGGGCTTTGGCGTACTTCTTATCGATCAGTTGCTGAATAGGCACTGGGTAAAAATCCATATCGCCCAAGTGCTGAGCACGGTCTGCGTAGGCACGACGCTCGGCCTCTATCATCGTATGAATAGCCTGAGCACTGCCATAACCCATGGCCGCCAGATCGTGGGCCTCTAGCATGTTGAGCATTTGCACCAGCAGCACCCCACCCGAGGACGGCGGCGGCATGGAAATAATTTCATGACCACGGTAAGTGCCGCGAATGGGTTCACGCCAAACCGACCGATAGTCAAGCAGATCCTGATGACTAATCAGTCCACCCCCGCGCTGCATTTCTGCTACCAGTAAATCGGCCGTTTTACCCTGATAAAAACCGGCCCTGCCTTTGTCCTTAATGCGCCGAAGGGTCGCAGCCAGATCTTTTTGCACCCACCTGTCACCGATCTGATAGAGCTTGCCGTCATGGGTAAACACAGCTGCACTGGCAGGATACTTGGCAAAGGCCTCCGCGCGTCTGGCGAAACCTTCGGCCATGTCACGGTCCAGTACAATTCCCTTGGCCGCCAGATCAATGGCCGGCTGAATTATCTGCGCCCGAGTCATGGTGCCGTGCTTTTCAAGCACATCCAGCAAACCGGCCACACTGCCCGGAACCCCAGCAGCCAGATGCGAATGCAAAGACAGTTCTTTAATCACATCGCCGTTTTCATCCAAAAACATGTCTCGGGATGCGGCGCTGGGCGCTTTCTCCCGGTGATCGTTGGTAATCACGGTGCCATCGGCTAGGTGGATGACCATAAAGCCGCCCCCACCCAGATTACCCGCAGATGGATAAGTCACTGCCATGGCGAAACCCACGGCCACAGCCGCATCCACCGCATTGCCACCCTGACTGAGAATGTCAGCCCCGACTTGAGATGCCCAGGAAGACCGCGTTGCCACCATGCCGCCATCAGCCAGTTCGGCAACTCGGGCCTTCGCCACCACTGCGCCGCTGAAGGTCAAAGCGACGCAAACAAAAGCGGATATCCAAGAAACAAGACGGGTGCGGGGTTGATCCATGGTTCGAACCATCAAAAAGTAGTCCTCGATAATGAACAATGCACCATCCCCGAGCAACCGTTCACAGATTTAGCCCATGCAATCCGTTTCCTCGTCGACGTTTTCATGGCATGAAGAGACACCCACCCTCGCAACAAAGCGGAGATCCAGTGCACCTAAGCAAAGCCAAGGACATGGAACGCCTTCGACGCATGGCCCTAGCCAGTCAGGGATTGATTGGTAGCGCGCCTTTTGGCAGGGGTCTTAGCGGTGCGGTCAAGGCGATAGAGCACCTAGGCTATATCCAGCTGGACAGCATCTCGGTGATCGAGCGCGCCCACAACCACATTTGGCACAGCCGAGTGCCGAACTTTAAACCCGAGCAAAGCAACCAACTGTTAGAACGCGCCACCGTGTTTGAGTATTGGGCACACGCAGCCGCGTACCTACCCATGGACGAATACCGCTATTACCTAGCCGACAAGGCCGCGGTCAGGGCCGGCACTCTGCGCAAAGGCTACCCTCGGGACCGACAGCTCATGGCCCAAGTACTCAAGCGCATTGCCGACGAAGGGCCACTAGCATCCAAGGATCTGGAAGACCGCCGCACCAAGAGCAACGGCTGGTGGGACTGGAAGCCTGCGAAAAAGGCGGTAGAAGCACTTTATTTAGAGGGCGACCTGATGATTTGCTCCCGGGCCGGCTTTCAAAAAACCTACGATCTAACCGAGCGGATACTGCCGAAAGATGTGGACACCACCCCACCATCCCTCCCCGAGCGCGCCAGCCACATGTTAGACCAGCAGCTGCGGTGCCACGGGCTGGTCAGCGCCGTTGGCGCAACCTACGGACGACGAGATCCCGAACTGCGAGCGGCCATGAAAGCCGAGCTGGCCCAGCGCCTAAGCACTGGCGCCCTAACCCAAGTCACGTTGCCCAACCACAGCGAGTACTTCCTTGAACCCAGCCAGCTAGACCGCCCAATGCCAAGGCTGGACAACAAACTGAAGATACTCTCGCCCTTCGACAACGCCGTAATCCAGCGTAAACGCTTAATCGATTTGTTTGGCTTTGACTACCAGTTGGAATGCTACGTGCCTGCACCCAAGCGCAAATACGGCTATTTAGCCTTGCCCTTGCTCTACAAGGGGGCCTTTGTCGGCCGCATGGATTGTAAGGCTCACAGAACGGAAAAAATGCTGGAAGTGAAAGGCGTGTTTTTTGAAGAGGGGCAGGATACCCGGGAAGTCAATGTCGCCCTAGAGAAAGCGTTAGCCGACTTTGCGCGCTTTCAAGGGTGTGAAAGCATCAGTAAACGGCGCCTCTAGTTGAGACGCCACGATGAAGACCACTCGGTATTTCAAACACACCCGATCACGAAGTGATCGATCCACAATTCAGGATGTCAGAATAGTTGAAGCTCTGGACAGCCCCTTCACGAGTGGCGCTGCTTGAATTTAGCGCTTCTGCAGTCAACGAAACGGCAGAGGGGAACGAAAACATCTACATCGACCTGAATGCAGAGGTCTATACTCCGCTCTCCTGCATTACCCACTGAGCATCCATGAGCCTTGTGCGCTGCGACAACCTATCCATTCACTTCGGTGACCGCTCCATTCTTACCGACGCGGATTTCTCCATTGAACCCAACGAACGGGTCTGTTTGATCGGTAGAAACGGTGCCGGCAAATCCACGCTACTCAAAATCATTACCGGCGAAGTGGTACCAGACAGCGGGGCCGTGCACTTTCAAGACAACTTACGAGTCAGCGTGCTGGAGCAGGCCCTGCCCGACGGTGAGGCCATGCGGGTCTGGGATGTGGTCGCCCAAGGATTATCGGCTCAGATCGATCTGGTCGCCGCTTATTCAGAACTCAGCACACGAGCAGAGAGCGCCGAGGACCTTGAAGCCTTGGAAGATATGCAGTCGCAAATTGACACCTTGGGGGGCTGGCAGCCCGAGTTACAGGTAGAGGCAATCATTACCCAGCTTGCCCTGCCCGGAGACGCTCTGCTCAGCGAACTGTCCGGCGGCTGGCGGCGACGGGTCGCACTGGCCAAAGCGCTGGTGAGCAAACCTGACTTGCTGCTGCTGGACGAGCCCACCAACCATCTGGACATCGCCACCATTCAATGGCTCGAGCACGAAGTGCGCGGCTATCAGGGCAGTGTGATTTTCATTACCCACGACCGGGCCTTCTTACAAAAACTGGCTACCCGCATCGTGGAGATTGATCGAGGTCGCATC
>ERZ1047472.417-NODE-417-length-38776-cov-5.591436_pt1 | contig 38776 bp, 31 predicted proteins | sample MGYA00383095_ERZ1047472 | MGnify/ENA primary metagenome ERZ1047472 (study PRJEB29581, sample SAMEA5548365) | metagenome | biome: marine; feature: coastal; material: water | depth 1 m | study: Short-term variability in the microbial, nano- and picoplankton dynamics... | reverse complement strand
AATTTTTATTCGTAAAAAAAAGGCAAATTATTTGTTATTTTTCAATAATTTGCAGCATCTTTTTTAAGGCCACTTCAAGAAGATAAATAAAAATTAAGACCAATTTTTCATGATTTTAAAATCATTAAATTTATTAAACTATAAAAATTTCGATGCTTATTCGGTAGAATTTGATGCGAAGATCAATTGTTTTGTGGGTGCTAATGGTGTCGGAAAAACAAACATATTAGACGCTATCTACCACCTATCCTTTGGGAAAAGCTATTTTAATCCAATTGCATCTCAAAACATCAGACATGAGCAAGATTTTTTTGTTGTTGACGGCTTTTATGAAAAAAATGAACGCGATGAAAAAGTGATTGTTTCGCTCAAAAGAGGACAAAAAAAAATTATCAAACGTAACGGAAAAGCATACGACCGATTTAGTGATCATATTGGGTTTTTACCCTTAGTAATTATCTCACCTACCGATCGAGATTTGATTATTGAAGGCAGTGATACACGACGGAAATTTATGGATGGGGTCATTTCTCAAAGTGATAAAAGCTACCTAGAAGCGCTTTTAAACTATTCTAAAATTCTCGCACAGCGAAATGCCTTATTAAAGTATTTCGCTTTAAATAATAACTTTAATAAAGATACGTTAGAAGTTTACAATGAACAACTTAACGAATATGGAAATCATATTCATGAGAAGCGAAACTTATTTTTAGAAACCTTTACACCAATCTTTAAAAGTCGTTATAAAGCCATTAGTAATAACAATGAAGATGTTGACCTTATATATAACAGCCAGTTGAATGAATCGACATTAATAGACTTGTTCGCAACGAATCTTAACAAAGATCGGATGCTTCAATATACAAGCGTTGGTATTCATAAAGACGATTTAGATTTTTCAATCAAAGGCTATCCAATTAAAAAATTTGGAAGTCAAGGACAACAAAAATCGTTTTTAATCGCTCTAAAACTGGCCCAGTTTGATTTCATCAAAGCACAAAGTGGGGTCACCCCTCTGCTCCTTCTGGATGATGTATTTGACAAACTCGATGAACAACGCGTGGCTCAAATCATCAAATTGGTTAATGATGAAAATTTTGGGCAGATTTTTATTTCAGACACGCATGCTGATCGTACCGAGAAAGCTATCAAAAGCGTTCATCAATCCTATCAAATATTCAAACTGTGAAACAACTTCTAGCGCTCCTCTTAATCATTTCACTAAACAGCTGCAGGTCAGATGTCACAACCTACATTCCATTTATCGAGGGCTATTGGGAAATTGTCAGTGTGACTAAAGATCAGAATAAAATAAAAGAATTTAAAATTAGTGGATCAGTAGATTACTTTAAAGTGAATGAAAATTTGTCTGGGTATCGAAAAAAAGTAACTCCACGATTTGATGGTGCTTTTGAAATGTCTCAACACCAATCTGAATTTACCATCTCAGTCGATAAGGATCAATTATGGATTCAATATGATAACAATGCTGTTTTTTTTCGTGAAGAAATTATTCGGGCCAATGAATCTAGTTTAATTATCAGTAATAACGATGGGTTTATTTATACTTACAAACCTTATGAACCTTTAATTTTTGACTAATGAGTAAACGCCAAAACAATCCGTTCAAAATGGATGATTTGATGAAATCATTCATGAAAGAAAACAAACTAGAAAAAGGGCTCGACAAAGTCAATGTTGAAGCGGCTTGGCGAGATTTGATGGGTACTGGTGTGAATAATTATACCAATAGCGTTAAACTTCACAAGGACACCCTCTACGTCGAGTTGAGTTCCTCTGTACTTCGGGAAGAACTCAGTTATGGAAAAGATAAAATTATTGGCATGCTTAACGAAGCGCTGGGGAAAAACCTGATTACAAAAATAATTTTAAAATAATTACTAGTATAAAAAAAGCCACAATAGAATTGTAGCTTTTAAATTGGTATTAGATTGAATTCTCTTAGAACATCTCTCTTTCCGAAAAATGGAACGCTCCTTCAATAGCAGCATTTTCATCACTATCACTCCCGTGTACTGCATTTTCACTAATAGAATCTGCAAACATATTTCGGATGGTTCCTTCAGCTGCTTCGGCTGGATTTGTCGCTCCAATTAAGGTTCTAAAATCTTCTACTGCATTTTCTTTTTCAAGAATCGCTGCTACGATAGGCCCACGAGTCATATACGTGACCAAATCACCAAAAAATGGACGCTCGTTATGCACTGCATAAAACGCTTCGGCGTCTGCATTGGTAAGTTGTGTTAATTTCAAAGCAACAATTCTAAACCCTGAAGCTGTGATTTTTTCTAATATTGAACCAATATTCCCTTTTTCTATAGAATCTGGTTTAAGCATTGTAAACGTTTTGTTAGTAAACATAATGTGTGTATAATTTTTGTGCAAAAATAAGGTTTTTCTATAGATAATCAACTTTCCAACTATTTTAAAAAATTGTATCTTCGCTAGCTATGAATACTGCAGAAATTTTAGACTTAAAAAAAATACTATCCACTCCAAAGAAAGTGGTCATTGTTCCTCATAAAAACCCCGATGGTGACGCCATGGGATCTACTTTAGGACTCTATCATTACCTTGAAAAACTTGGGCATTCAGCAACCGTTATTGCACCTAATGACTATCCAGAATTCCTTAAATGGATTCCTGGAACAGAATCGGTTGTTATTCATGAAAAGGAATTAGCCGTGGCAGATGCACTAATTTCTGATGCTGATCTAATTTTCACCTTAGATTTTAATGCGCTACATCGCTGTGGTGCGATGGAAATTCCAATCGAAAACTCTAAAGCAATTAAGGTTATGATTGATCATCACCAACAACCTGATGCGTATGCCGCTTTTATGTATTCGGATGTGACCATGTGTTCTACCTGTCAAATGGTGTATCATTTTATTGAAAAAATGGGGGATTTAGATTTAATCGACATTACCATAGGAGAAGCACTATACACAGGGATTATGACCGATACAGCCTCGTTCCGATTTCCACTAACGACAAGTACCACTCACCGAGTCATTGCACATTTAATTGATGTTGGCGTCGAGAAATCTAAAATTCATAATTCTGTTTATGACACCAATAGCTTTGGGCGCTTACAACTCTTGGGATGTGCGTTAAATAATTTACGTTTTTTAGAAAACTTTAAAACGGCCTATATCAGCTTATCAAATAAAGAGTTAGATGCACATGGATTTGAAAAAGGAGATACTGAAGGATTGGTTAACTATGGACTTTCGTTAAAAGGAGCAAAATTTGCAGTCATATTTATTGAGCATAAAGAAGAAAGTATCATCAAAATTTCATTTCGATCCAAAGGGAGCTTTGACGTAAATGCGTTTGCTCGCACTCATTTTCATGGGGGTGGACATAAAAATGCGTCTGGTGGGCGTAGCACTCTTAATCTCGAAGACACTATTGCAAATTTTATTAGTATATTGGAAGACTATAAATTGGAACTTGATTCATGAAACAGCCCCTGTTTTTTTTGTTAACTCTTCTTGCCTTTATCAGCTGTAAACCTTCTGAAGCGAGGCGTCCAGTTTCGAGCAATTCAGGCTCATTTATTGACGCTTCAATTGAACGTAACAAAGAATTAAACGAATTTGAATATACTCGTATCGCTTCTTATATAACGACCTCTAAAACAGACTTCACCCCTTCTGAATACGGATTCTGGTATCGTTATAACACAAAAATTGATCTGGACGCACAAACACCCAAATTTGGAGACATGGTTACGTATACTTACAACGTTCAAACTTTAGAAGGTCGCATTATTTATACGGAGGATGATTTAAAATTGCAAACTTATTATATAGATCAGCAAGAATTATTCACTGGTCTTAGAGAAGGCTTAAAACTTATGAAAGAAGGTGAATCGGTTACTTTCATCTTCCCCTCTCAACAAGCCTATGGCTATTATGGTGATAACGATCAAATTGGGAGTAATCTCCCACTAGTTTGCGATGTCTCAATACTAAATCTCACTACAAATTAAAACACTTTTAATCTTTAAAACCCCATAAAAAAATAAAAAAATGAAAATCACTAAATTATTTATCAGCGTATTTACAGCAGGACTTTTGTTAAGTTCTACTGCTTGTCAACAACAATACCCAGATTTGGGTGAAGGGATCTTTGCCGAATTTGTAACTTCGAAGGACACGGTCATTATTCAGTTATTTTATGACAAAGTTCCTTTAACAGTTTCCAATTTTGTTGGATTAGCAGAAGGCTCACACCCAATGTTAGCCGATTCTTTAAAAGGAATCCCTTATTATAACGGAACCGTTTTTCACAGAGTTATTGACAAATTCATGATTCAAGGTGGCGACCCAACTGCAACTGGAACGGGAAGTCCAGGGTTTAAATTTGGGGATGAATTTGACAGCAGTCTAAAACATGATAAAGCCGGAATTTTATCAATGGCCAACTCAGGACCAGCAACTAATGGCAGTCAATTTTTTATTACAGATGCACCAACCCCGCATCTTGATAACAAACATGCTGTATTTGGAGCTGTTGTCAAAGGTATTGAAGTCATCGAAGCTATATCTAGTGTAGAAGTAACATCTGGATCTAATAAGCCTATTGAAGACGTCAAAATATTGGAACTAAACATCATCCGTCAAGGATTAAGTGCAAAGCGATTTGATGCGGCCGATATATGGAACATAGAACTTCCTTTATTAGAAGAAAAACGGCTTAAAAAAATTAATGAAGCAAAATTAAAAGCAGCTGAAGCTAAAAAGATTGCAGAAGAAAAAACTGCGATTGCTGCCAAAGAAATGATTCCTGTTCTTGAAAATTACAAGAGCAAGGCGACGGCCCTTCCTTCTGGACTATTGGTCTATAACATTGTCAAAGGCGAAGGTCCAAAACCTAGTAAAGGCACGACTGTAAAGCTTAACTATGAAGGCTATTTTACAGATGGAAAATTATTTGGAACTAACATCAAAAGCATCGATGAAAAATGTGGAACTTACGATGTCCGAAAAGAGCAACAAGGGGCTTATAATCCACTCCCAATGCCGCTTAATCCAGAAGCACAAATGATCCCAGGATTTAAAGAAGGGGTCTTTAATATGTCTGTCGGTGACAAAACATTCTTATACCTTCCTTCTTATATGGCGTATGGAGAAAAAGGGCGTGGACCGATTAAACCAAACACCGATTTAATTTTTATTATCGAAATGCTTGGAGTTGCACAATAACCCTCAACAAAAATAACTCACAAAAAAAGCAGCCAATTGGCTGCTTTTTTTAAAGATAAAATGAACGTTTATGCTTTGGGAATGTTTTTTAAAATTTCTAAGACAAAGCTCCAGAATTTTTGAACCGATGAAATTTGTGCACGTTCATCAGGAGAATGTGCCCCTCTTATATTAGGCCCAAAACTAATCATTTCCATATCTGGATAATTCGTTCCTAAAAGACCACATTCTAATCCCGCATGACAGGCTGCTACATGTGGTTTTTCGTTATATAATTTTTCGTAAAAAGTTCTCAATACTTTCAAAATAGACGAATCCATATCGGGTTCCCAACCTGGATAATCGCCAGAAAGTTCCACATCACACCCTGTTAATTCGAATGTTGCTCGTAGCATCATTGCTAAATCCATTTTAGAGGACTCGACCGAAGACCGTGTGAGACAGCCTATTTTTACACGTCCGTTTTTAATAATCACGCGTGCGATATTATTCGATGTTTCTACTAAATCAGGAATGTCAGGACTCATTCGGTACACCCCATTATGGGCAGCGTAGAGTGCGCGCGTTAAACCTTCTTGAACGCCCAAATCCATAATCATTTTAGGCGTTTCAATTTTATTGAAAACAACCGTCAAATCCGGTTCTAATGTTTTTAGTTCTAATTTAATAGATTTAACTAAGGAACCCATCTCAAATTCAAAAGCAGTTTCGTGCACCTGATCAATGGCAACAATCGCTTTGCTTTCTCTTGGAATGGCGTTTCGTAAACTTCCACCATCAATTTCAGAGATTCGTAAACCAAAGTTTTCAAACCCATCAAAAAGTAAACGGTTCATGATTTTATTGGCGTTTCCAAATCCTTTATGAATATCCATTCCTGAATGTCCTCCTTGAAGCCCACTAACTTCAATGGAATATCCCATTTTAATTTCTGGTGTTTCTTCTTCGTTGTAAGTACCCACGGCCGTCACATCAATACCTCCGGCACAACCAACGCCAATTTCATCATCATCTTCAGTATCTAGGTTTAACAGAATTGCTCCTTTTAACAATCCCCCTTTTAGTCCCATAGCTCCGGTCATTCCCGTTTCTTCATCGATTGTAAACAAGGCTTCAATGGCAGGATGTGGAATATCGGTACTTTCTAAGATCGCCATAATAGTTGCAACACCTAAACCGTTATCCGCGCCTAAAGTAGTACCATTTGCTTTGACCCAATCCCCTTCGACAATCATCTCTATTCCTTGAGTTAAAAAATCAAAATTAGTATCACTATTTTTTTGATGCACCATATCTAAATGCGACTGCATCACAATGGCTTTTCGATCTTCCATGCCCGCAGTGGCTGGTTTTTTGATGATGACATTCCCTACCTCATCTTCAAAAGTTTCAAAATTGAGTGCAGCTCCAAAATCTTTCATAAATGCAATCACACGCTCCTCCTTTTTAGAAGGACGGGGGACGGCATTTAAATCTGCAAATTTATTCCAAACAGTTTTTGGTTCTAACTGACGTATATCTTGACTCATAATTGATTTATTTTTAGTTCCACAAAGGTACGGATTCCTTCCCGATCCTATAATTAAAATTATTACTTTTGAGTGATGTCTAAAAAACTGAAAATTATTCTTGCTTTGAGCTTAGTACTTCAATACTTTTTTATAAAAGTAGTCAAACAGCAACCTGAATTTATGGAGACCTATTATAGCTCAGGGCTTTTTCCCATAATCTCAAAACTATTAAACACAACTTTTAGATGGGTTCCCTTTTCTGTGGGGGATGTGTTGTATGCCATTTTGATTTTTTATATCATACGCTGGGTAGTTCTCAACCGAAAGCGACTTAGAACACAGCCAAAAGTTTGGGGATTGAATATTTTAGCCTTTGTGTCCCTTCTCTATTTTATGTTTCATTTGTGTTGGGCATTCAATTATTATCGAGTGCCCTTACATACGACCCTCAACTTAAATCCAAATTATACCACGACTCAATTAAAAAGTGTGACCGATCAACTGGTCATAAAAACGAATGCTCTGCATCTAGCGATTACTCAAGATTCTTTGTTAAAAACAACAATTCCTTACTCTTTTTCTAAACTGACTGAAATCAGTCACGCAGGCTATTCTGAATTAGAAAAAGTGTATCCGAATTTTAAACACGACGGTCAAAACAGTAAAAAGTCACTATTTAGCACGCCTCTAACCTATATGGGGTTTAGTGGCTACGTGAATCCATTAACGCTAGAGGCACAAATTAATGCGGTGATGCTCCCTAATGCGATGCCGACAACCATTGCGCACGAACAGGCGCACCAATTGGGTTATGCGGCGGAAAATGAAGCTAATTTTATTGGTTTTTTGGCGTGTATCCATAATAAAGACATCTATTTCAACTATGCAGGTTATAAATTTGCATTGCGCTATTGTTTACGAGAATTACATCTAAGAGATCCCGATACCTACGACTCAGTTTTATGTAGCATCAACCCTGGTATTTTAGAAGACTACCGCGAAGCGTTTGAGTTCTGGGATTCTTACTACAATCCGTTGGAACCTGTTTTTAAAGGGTTTTATAGTTATTTTTTAAAGGCAAACAATCAGGACAAAGGCATTGAGAGCTATAGTTATGTGGTGGCCCTTTTGGTGGATTATTTGCAGGGTTAACAGTTGTAAAAGAATAAGCTCATCAAGTGTCATTGTTGATATTATAGTCAAAACCAAAACTTATAAATTTAAGTATATTTTTGGATGCTCGTGATTTATATATATATTTATATCGGATTAAGACCCCAAGTCTAAATCTTCATAAGCAATTGATCCAATAGTTAGATATTATTTTACGGTAAATAACAACTGGAAAAATTCAATCATTTGAACGATTCAGCGCATCATAAATACATCCATTTAAAACACAGAACGTCAGGGTGTGCTGCGGTTTTATAAACAAATTAATAAAAACTTTACGATATGAAAAAACTGAATTTGGTTAAATTACTAGCTGTTTTACTAGTGTTTAACTGCTCATCTGATGATAATTCGAATAATACAGAATCTCAAAAAACTCGAATTGCTAAAATTGAACAAAAAATATTTGACTTTAACAATAACTCATTATTAGAGGAGAGAATTGTTATTGATTACAGTGATGGTAAACAAATTTTATGGTCTTTTTACAATAATAATGATGATCTAACTTTTACAGAAGAATGGAATTATTCCAGTATTGGTTATTTAATATCTATTAAAAGTTTTTTGGCTGACGGAAGTCCTTATTCGGAAGAATACATTATTTATGATGATGATAATCGGATATCACAAACCACATACTCAGATACTGATTCGTTTAATAAAACTATTAGCTTCAAACACAATAATGATAATACAATTACTGCCAATATTGATAGCAATGGTGCTAACTCATCTAAAGTGTTTGAATTAAACAGTAATGGAGTCATATATAAGGAAATTCGAAACGGAAATATTATAGTATCAGTAGACTATAATAATTTAAACCCCATTACCAAAACCACTTCTTTTACAACTTACAGTTATGAATATCTGGACAATGGGAGTTTTCCCTCAACATGGTCTAGTATTTTTGGCACAAATCCAGCAAATGTAGTTTTATTTGGAAATAGCCTTTCTGATCAATCAGATTCATTAACATCAGAACTAATAAGCAAAATAACTTCGGACTCATCAAGTAAAGAGTTCATTTACTCATTAGACGATAATGGTTATCCAATATCTATGCAAAGTTTTTACGATGGAAATTTAAGAAACGAATTTAAATACACTTATGAATAAAACTATTAATAACAATAAAACGTGGTAAAAAAACATATTTCTTGGAGTTACGTGATTTATATATTTATATCGGATTAAGACCCCAAGTCTAAATCTTCATAAGCAGCTTGACCTAAGTTTAAGATATTATTTTACTGTAAGTCGTCTATTGGAAACATTCCGATATGCGCCCTTTTGAGCCGTTTTCAGGATTTAAACTATTGAATAATAGCATTTAAAACGACATGAAATAAATTAATAATTGAGTTGCCAATGGAGTTTAACAAATCAGAATTAAATAAAGTAATTCGCGGAGCAAAAAAAGCAAGCTATAATAAAGATGAAATTTACTCAATTTTAGATACAACAGAAATTTGCAACATCGCTTTCAACTTAAATGGTAAAGCCTGCGTACAACCAATTAACTATGGCAGAAATGGTGATTCGTTGTACATCCATGGTTCAACAAAAAACAGAATGACAAATGCCCTAATTGAGTCTGGAGAAGTCTCATTAAGTGTCATGATTTTAGATTCAATGAAACTTACTCGATCTGCATTTCACCATTCTGTTAATTATCGTTCTGTTGTTATCTTTGGAACAGTGAGAGAATTAACTTCAGATACAGAAAAACTTATAGGCTTAAAAAGTATCATCAATCACTTTGTCTCAAATAGATGGGAATTCTGTAGAAAACCAAATCAAAAAGAGTTGAATGCAACAAAAGTGATTGAGATTAAAATTGAAACGGCTTCAGCAAAAATTGCAAACACCCCTTTTAAAGATAATAAATCGGACTATAATTTAGATTTTTGGGCAGGAGAAATTCCTGTTAAAACCATCTATGAATATCCGATTCCTGACAAAGAATTGAACCAAAAAATCGAAATCCCTTCGCATGTTATAGATTTTTATAATAAGAAAAAAGATGGAATCTAATATTTTTAAAATACCTACCCGCTGGGATTCTCATGGGTTGGCAATACTAAAAATACGCAAATATTTTTCTGTCATACGTTAGTATGTATTTCGAAATAAAACTCTAAAAAATATGGAAAAAAAACTTGAAATAAATAAAATTGAATCGAAAGTATTTGAATTATTATCTGCGCAGAAATTTATACTGTTATGTGTGTTTAGCTTTGGATTATACGAATTATGGTGGATTTATAAATCATGGAGTTTTTTTAGAGATAAAGATCAACTTGATATTATGCCAGCCGCAAGAGCAATTTTTTCATTTTTTTTTTTAAATAGTCTATTTATACGTGTACAAGATTTTTCAAAATCTAAAGGGTACACCAAAACCTTTTCATCCACCGGATATTTTATTGGGTTCATTGGGCTTAATATTGCTGGTAATTTCCCTGACCCATATTGGATAATTTCACTTATGTCTATGTTTTTATTAATTCCTGCATTAGAATCTTTAAATTATGGAATCAAAAATAGTGGAAACTATAACGTAATTGAAAACGGGAAATACAATAATCGTCAAATAGGTTTGATAATTGTTGGTTCTATATTTTGGATGTTCACTGTTATAGAGATATTTCTTCAAAATGAATAAAGGCCTTATCTTCTTCTCAAAAACCCATTACATGAGACTTATTGTCCATTAACACCCAACACACACGTAGCTTCTCCTCTTTTTTCTTCATTAAAAACACTTAAATGATTTTATTTTTTTTTCTGTAAAACATTATAAGTACATTGAAATACTAAATAAATCAAGCATTATGATAAAAAGACTGTTTCTCATTTGTAGTTTTTTTGGAGCGCTCACACTCTATGCGCAAGATTATTTTCCAAAAAATGACGGCGTCAAATCTAAAAACACCAATTATACCGCCTTAACGGGGGCAAAAATTTTCATCACCCCTTCGAGAAGTATTGAAAATGGAATCCTATTAATAAAAGATGGACACGTTATTAATGTTGGAGTCAATATCAAACTTCCTAAAAATACGGTCATAATAAATGTTGAGGACCACTCCATCTACCCGTCATGTATTGATCTTTATGCTAATTTTGGAGTTACAAAACCAAAACGTCAAAGCAGTACGAGTCGTTCGCCACAATACACTGCCAGTCGTGAAGGTTTTTATTGGAACGACCACATTCGACCCGAACAAAATGCGATTGATCATTTTAAGTATGACCATAAAGCTGCAAAACCATTAATTGAAGCTGGTTTTGGGGTGGTCAATACACACTTAAAAGATGGCATCGTTCGTGGAACTGGTGCTTTAGTAGCTTTAGACTCCATAGGCAGTGACTCTCAACGCATCTTATCGGATCAATCGGGACAGTATACTTCTTTTTCAAAAAGCGTACGTTCACGACAATCTTACCCGTCCTCTATTATGGGTACGATGGCCTTATTAAGACAGCTTAATCACGATGCAGATTGGTATGCTAATGGAAATATTCCAACAAAAGACCGTTCTATTGAAGCTTTTAATCGAAATAGAAATCAAGTTCAAATATTTGAAGCAGGTAGTAGAGCCAATGCCTTACGAGCCGACGCTGTTGGAGATGCTTTTGGAGTCCAGTATGTGATTATAGGTGGCGGCGATGAGTATGAACGCATTGATGATATCAAAAACACTCAAGCAACCTTTATTTTGCCTTTAAATTTTCCAAAAGCCTATGATGTTGAAAACACATTTCTAACAAATTCTTTGGAGTTAGAAGCCATGAAAGAATGGAATCAACGTCCAGGAAATCCCATGATTTTAGATAAAAATGGGGTGTCTTTTGCATTTACAACAAAGGGATTAAAATCGATGAAAGATTTTAAATTGAATCTTCAAAAAGCAATTGAATATGGTTTAGACAAAGTCACAGCCTTAGAAGCTTTGACCACACAACCGGCTCAAATATTGAGAAATAAAAAACTAGGGAATTTAAACGTTGGGAGTTATGCTAATTTCCTGGTGACTTCTGGTGAAATTTTTGATGTTAAAACTACCCTCTATGAAAATTGGGTCAATGGCTCAAGAACTATATTTGAAGATATATCGAAAAAAGACATTCGAGGAGATTACAATTTGACGATAAATAATGAGACTTATAAACTTAAAATCAACGGGACGTTAAGTGAACATAAAACAGAAATAATATTTGATTCATTAAAGTTAAAAAGCAGTTTGGACTATAAAAATGATTGGGTTCATTTAACATTTTCCACGAAAGACACAACACAACAAGACTTTATCCGCGTGAATGCAAAAATTGTTTCGAATGTTGAAAACATCACTGGAACTGCCATTCTAGTAGATGGGTCAACTCCTACTGTTGAAATGAAGCGTCTAAAAATTTCTAAAAAAGACACAGCATCAAATAAAGAAACGATTTTAAAAATTCCTAAAATAGTCTCGGTTAGTTATCCGAACGGAGCGTATGGATTCAAAGAACTTCCAAAATCAGAAATGCTCTTATTTAAAAATGCAACGGTATGGACCAATGAGAACGAAGGAATTCTTAAAAACACGGATGTCCTTGTTAAAAATGGACGTATTGCAAAAATTGGAATCGACCTTAAAAACTCAAAAGCGACGGTAATCGATGCCACAGGAAAACATTTAACGGCGGGGATTGTCGATGAGCATTCGCATATTGCGGCGGCCAGTATCAACGAAGCAGGCCAAAATTCGTCTGCTGAAGTGAGTATTGAAGATGTTATTGATGCCGATGATGTTGATATTTACCGAAACCTTGCTGGGGGTGTCACCTCAATTCAGATCCTGCATGGTTCTGCAAATCCGATCGGAGGACGTTCGGCGATCATAAAACTTAAATGGGGAAATTCTGCGAAAAATTTAATCTATACAAACGCTCCAAAATTTATAAAATTCGCATTGGGCGAAAATGTCAAACAGTCCAATTGGGGAAGTTACAGTCGGTTTCCACAAACACGAATGGGTGTTGAACAACTCTATATTGATTATTTTACAAGAGCAAAAACGTATGATGCTCAAAAGAAAAGTGGAAAACTTTACCGTAAAGACACTGAAATGGAAGTTCTTTCAGAAATTTTAAACAAAAAGCGTTTTATAAGTTGCCACTCCTATATTCAAAGTGAAATTAACATGCTAATGAAAGTGGCTGAGAAATTTGATTTTAAAATCAACACCTTCACCCACATATTGGAAGGCTATAAAGTGGCCGATAAGATGAAAGCGCACGGAGTGGGTGCTTCGACTTTTAGCGATTGGTGGGCCTATAAATACGAAGTGAATGATGCCATCCCGTATAACGCCTCAATTTTAAATACAATGGGGATTGTAACGGCGATTAATAGTGATGATGCTGAAATGTCTCGACGTCTCAACCAAGAAGCAGCCAAAGCCATCAAATACGGAGATACCTCAGAAGAAGATGCTTGGAAAATGGTGACGCTAAACCCCGCTAAACTTCTCCATATAGACGATCGAGTTGGGAGTATCAAAATCGGTAAAGATGCCGATTTGGTGCTTTGGAGCGATCATCCACTATCAATGTATGCAAAAGCTGAAAAAACAATAATTGAAGGCGTTACATATTTTGATATCGCGCGCGATTCTAAACTGAGACAAATGATTCAACAAGAACGAAACGAACTCATTCTTATGATGTTAAACGAAAAAAATAAAGGCCAAAAAACGCAGCCAATTAAGAAAAAGGACAAACAACTTTTGCATTGTGACTCCATCGATTTTAATCAACAATAAATACAGAACAGATGAAACATATCAAACTAATTACTCTCTCTATTGTTTGTGTATTTATAGGACATGCACAACAAACACCTGCCGATAAACAATCCAATCCCATCGCAATTTTGGGCGGAACTGCACACCTAGGAAATGGAACCGTCATTCAAAACAGTTTTATCGCTTTTGAGAATGGAATCTTACAAACTATTTCTGAACTCACAGGAACAGAAGACACCTCAAAAATGGAGGTGATCGATGCGCAAGGGCAACACATCTACCCTGGGTTTATTGTTCCAAACTCCACTCTAGGATTGATTGAAATTGATGCTGTGAGAGCCTCTGATGACGATTCAGAAATAGGGACTTGGAACCCTCATATTAGAAGTTTAATTGCCTATAACGCCGAATCAAAAGTGGTGGAAAGTATGCGTCCAAATGGCGTCCTTCTTGCGCAAATCACACCGAGAGGCGGACGTATTTCAGGAACTTCATCAATTGTGCAATTAGATGCTTGGAATTGGGAAGATGCGGTTCTTAAAACCGATGATGGCATTCATTTAAATTGGCCCAGTACATTTAGTCGAGCGCGGGCTTGGTCAGGTGGGGCACTGAACTTAAAAATCAATCCAAAATACAACGGTCAAACCGCTGAAATTGATACCTATTTTAACAATGCTAAAGCCAATTCAAACAGTACTGAAGCGGAATTAAATCTGCCTTTTAGTGCCATGAAAGGACTTTTTGATCAATCCAAAACGCTGTTCATACATGTGAATGATGAAAAAGGAATTGTAGATGCGGTAGAATTTTCTAAATCACAAGCCCTCGCTAAAACCGTTATTGTTGGAGGGTATAAAGCGTATAAGCTTGCTACCTATTTAAAAGAAAATAATATTTCGGTTTTACTGCATCGGGTGCACTCTCGTCCTAACAGTGATGACCACGACTATGATTTACCGTACAAAATGGCACATCTTTTAGTCAATGAAGGCGTCACCGTCGCTTTAGAAACCAGTGGCGATATGGAACGTATGAACTCCAGAAACCTTCCCTTTTATGCTGGAACAACTGTTGCTCATGGCTTAACGAAGGCGCAAGCGCTCCAATTAATAACATTGAATACGGCTAAAATTCTTGGGATTGACCCTCTATATGGCTCTTTAGAAGTTGGCAAAAGTGCGACTCTATTTATTAGCAGCGGAGATGCCTTAGACATTCGAACCAATAAGCTGACAAATGCATTTATTGACGGACGTAATATTAGCCTTGAAAGTCACCAAACAAAACTGTGGAAACGCTATTCTAAAAAATATGAGGATCACTAAAATTTCTTCTGTGTTATAATTCAAAAGTTCAAGTTTCGGCTTGAATTTTTTTTTGCTGTAGCATAAAATTAAAGCTTATTTTTGTGGCATGGTAAAAACAATAAGCAGTCTTCAAAACCCCTTTATAAAACAACTGGTTCAGCTCAAAGAAAAGTCGAAACTAAGAAGACAGACGGGCGTGTTTATTATTGAAGGCAAGCGTGAATTATCTTTAGCCATAAAAAGCAATTATACCATTGAAACGCTTTATTATTTTGCCGATTTATTTTCGGCTTCTGAGGCCGCCGCCTTAGAACCCTATGGAATCGACGTGATCGAGGTGACCAAAGCCGTGTATGAAAAAATTGCACATCGAGAAACGACCGAAGGTGTCATTGCTGTGGCAAAAACCAAAGATTTAAGTTTAAAAAATTTGAATATAACAACCAAAACTCCTTTAATTCTCGTGGCGGAAGCGCCCGAAAAACCAGGGAACATTGGGGCCTTACTCCGAACAGCCGACGCTGCAAATATAGATGCTGTGATCATTGCCAATCCACTGACAGATCTATACAACCCCAATATCATTCGGTCGAGTGTTGGCGGATTATTTACGGTACCCATTGCCACCGGAACTTCTGAGGAAGTGATTGCGTATTTAAAACAGCATAATATTGCCATCTATTCGGCCATCCTTCAAGAATCTGTAGACTATGATTCGATCGACTTTAAAAACGCCTCTGCCCTAGTGGTTGGAACGGAATCCACAGGACTGAGTCCAATTTGGCGCGTTGCATCCACGACTAATATTCAGATTCCTATGGAAGGAAAAATTGATTCTATGAATGTTTCGGTCGCAGCTGGCATCCTGATTTTTGAAGCGAAAAGACAACGTAAGTCGCACTAAATAATGGCTTTAACAACATGTTGAAACAATTTGTGTAAAATCTAGGATTTTGTGTTGCGTGTTACAATTCAATGTAGTAAATTTAATTTATGACAGCAGACGAAGTAGCCGTAGAAAACGCAGCCATTGCAAAGGAGTATAAAAACCTCCTGAAAATCAGCTACAGAACCCTGTCAACTGCCGATAAAAAGCTCATTCGAAAAGCGTTTGATGTGGCAGTTGATGCCCATTCTGAACAAAGACGAAAATCGGGTGAAGCCTATATTTTTCATCCCATTGCTGTCGCAAAAATTGTGGCTTCTAAAATTGGATTGGATGCAACTTCCATTGCAGCGGCCCTTTTACACGATGTTGTTGAAGATTGCCCACGCTATACAATTGACGATATTCAACAGTTATTCGGAGAAACCGTCGCACGTATTGTGGACGGTTTGACAAAAATATCCTCTTTAAATAAAGACATGAACGTGTCTATGCAAGCAGAGAATTTTAGAAAAATGCTGCTCACACTTCATGATGATATTCGAGTGATTATTATCAAAATTGCCGATCGTCTCCATAACATGCAAACGATTCATTCGATGCCAGAAGACAAGCAATTAAAAATTGCTTCTGAAACCCTTTATATATACGCTCCGCTGGCCCACAAAATTGGGTTGTATAATATTAAATCGAAATTAGAAGACTTAGCGTTACAATACACCGAGCCCGAAGTTTATAATGATATTTTACTAAAGTTAGAAGAAAGTAAAGAAGAACAAGACCATTATATTCAAGATATTAGTCAGGTTTTAACAGAAGCTTTGAACAAAGAAAAAATTTCATATGAAATAAAAGGTCGCCCAAAATCTATTTTTTCAATACGTCGAAAAATAATGAATCAAGGGGTGTCCTTTGATGAAGTCTATGATAAATTTGCCGTTCGAATCATCTATAAATCGAGCTTGAAAAATGAGAAATTTCTAGCTTGGAAAATCTACTCCATAGTCACGGATCACTTTCGACCCAACCCCATTCGTTTACGAGATTGGATTTCTGCACCAAAATCAACAGGTTATGAAGCCCTTCACATTACGGTCATGGGGCCTAAAGGGCGCTGGGTAGAAGTTCAAATTAGAAGTGAACGCATGAATGAGATTGCAGAAAAAGGCTACGCAGCTCACTATAAATATAAAGAAGGTGAAAAAGAGCAGGATGAAAATTTAGAAAGCTGGATTGGGAAACTTCAAGAAGTGATTGAAAATCCAGAATCCAATGCGGTGGAGTTTGTCGAACAGTTTAAACTCAATCTTTATGCAAAAGAAATTTATGTATTTACGCCGAATGGCGATTTAAAATCACTTCCAAAAGATGCCACGCCTTTAGACTTTTCCTTTAGTATTCACACCGAAATTGGTATGAGAACTAGAGGTGCTAAAGTTAATGGTAAATTAGTCCCATTAAATCACGTTTTACAAAGTGGCGACCAAGTCGACATCATTACTTCTGAAAATGCCAAGCCCACGGCTAACTGGCTGGATTATGTGACCACAACGCGAGCAAAAAGCAAGATAAAATCATCACTTAAGGAAGAAAAGAAAACCATCGCAGTGGATGGAAAAGAGATCTTGAGGCGCAAGCTAAAACAGCTTAAAATAACTCTAAACGAACGATCTATTAATGAATTGGTAAATTATTTCAAACTCAATACAAGTTTAGATTTATTTTACCGCGTTGGAATTGGCAGTATCGACAATACAATGCTTAAAAGCTTTGCAGCATCGAGGAGCAATGCACTTGTTAGTTATATAAAAAATAAAATCACGCGTACTAAAAGTGCGACAAAAGAGGCTGTAGATAAGGAAGAAATCACCTCCAAATACGATATGTTGGTGTTTGGAAAGGAAGAAGAAAAATTAAATTATAAATTATCGTCTTGCTGTAACCCTATCCCTGGCGATACCGTGTTCGGGTTTTTGAGTATAAAAGAGGGGATTAAAATTCATAAAAAAACCTGCCCAAATGCCGTTAGCATGCAATCCAATTATGCATACAGAATTATGTCGGCAAAATGGATTGACTCCTCACAACAAGTTTTTAGAGTGCTCATTAAACTTACAGGGATTGATAAATTAGGCTTGGTAAATTCAATTACAAAAGTGGTGTCAGAGAACATGAATGTCAATATTAAAAATATAAATTTTGAAACCGATGGTGGCATTTTTAATGGTCAAATTTCGGTGGAAGTTAACAACAACAATTCTGTAGAAAAATTAATGGAGCGATTGAAAAAAATAAATGGGATCGAAAAGGTGTTTAGAGTCTAAAATTAGTTTAAATTTGACGGTCGTATGAGTATAAAATCAAAAAATAAGAATCAAGATATCGTAAAAAATGTATTTACGAAATTCCTAGAAGAAAATGGTCATCGCAAAACCCCTGAACGGTTTGCAATTCTTCAAGAAATCTATGATAACGACGACCATTTTGATATAGAATCTCTTTACATCAAAATGAAAAATAAAAACTATCGAGTTTCCAGAGCAACCTTATATAATACCATCGAGTTATTATTGGACTGTGCATTGGTGCGAAAACATCAGTTTGGGCAAAATCAAGCCCAATATGAAAAATCGTACTTCGACAAACAACACGATCATGTGATCCTAACTGATACAGGCGAAGTCTTTGAATTTTGCGATCCTAGGATTCAATCCATACAAAAAACAATTGAAGAGGTTTTTGATATTGATATTCAAAAGCATTCTTTATATTTTTACGGAACAAAAAAAAACACTAAAATTAACGATTAATTAGCATGGCAGTAGACTTACTACTTGGATTACAATGGGGAGACGAAGGCAAAGGGAAAATTGTAGACGTTTTAACCTCTAACTACAACATTATAGCACGATTTCAAGGTGGGCCAAACGCAGGTCACACCCTCGTTTTTAACGGCATGAAACACGTACTTCATACAATTCCTTCTGGCATTTTTCATGAAGATGCGGTTAATTTAGTAGGAAATGGTGTGGTCATTGATCCCGTTATTTTTAAAAATGAATTAGATAAATTAGCCACTCAAAATGTGGACTATCGGAAGTCTTTAGTGATTTCTCGAAAAGCACATTTGATATTGCCAACCCACCGCCTATTAGATGCGGCTTCTGAAGCATCGAAAGGAAAAGCGAAAATTGGATCTACGCTCAAAGGAATTGGCCCAACGTATATGGACAAAACCGGTCGAAATGGCATCCGTGTTGGCGATTTGGAACTGGACAATTGGAAAGAAAAATACCGCGCATTAGCAAATAAACACGAATCGATGGTTGCTTTCTATAACGTTGATTTAGAATACGATTTAGAAGAATTAGAAACCGAATTTTTCGAAGCAGTAAAAGTCTTAAAATCATTAAAATTTATAGATTCCGAGGAATATTTACACCAAGCTCAACGCGATCAAAAATCAATCCTTGCAGAAGGGGCGCAAGGTTCATTGTTAGATATTGATTTTGGAACCTATCCTTTTGTAACGTCCTCTAATACAACAGCCGCAGGCGCTTGTACTGGGTTAGGAATTGCACCAAATTCAATCGGTGAGGTCTTTGGGATTTTTAAAGCCTATACGACCCGCGTGGGATCGGGGCCCTTCCCTACCGAATTGTTTGATGAAGTTGGTGAAACAATGGGACGCGTTGGAAATGAGTTTGGCGCCACTACTGGGAGATCTCGCCGTTGTGGATGGTTAGATTTGGTCGCACTTCGATACGCATGTCAAGTGAACGGCGTCACACAACTTATGATGATGAAAGCCGATGTGCTCTCTGGATTTAAAGCTTTAAAAGTCTGTACCGCTTATAACTACAAAGGAGATATTATTCACCATTTCCCATACAATGTGGAGTCCGAAAATATCACTCCAATCTATACAGACTTTGATGGCTGGGAAGAAGATTTAACCGAAATGGACAATGAATCAACACTTCCAAAATCGTTATTGACGTATATCGAATTTCTTGAAAAAGAATTAGAAATACCTATTAAAGTAGTATCGGTAGGTCCGGATCGAAAACAAACGATTTTTAGATAACAATAAAAAATCTATCTTCGGATAGATTTTTTTTTAGGTCTTAAAATAGTCTTAAGTTTTAACCCAAGAACTCAATATTACCTACTTTTGCGATAAATACGACTGCATTGAAAAATAAAGGCTTTTTCTATTTAACATGTCTCCTAATTTTAATAGGGTCAACACTCTATGCACAAGAACGTCGTAAAATAGAAATTGAGTACGCGCCATTCATGACTTTTGATGAATCAAATCCTGACGCAACAATTCTTACAAGAGACAATTCAAAACAAGTTCATATTAAGCATGAAGGGGTTGAATTGTGGTGTGATGAAGCTATTTATTATGGGAAACAAGATTTCATAGAAGCCTACGGAAAAGTACACGTTAAGCAAGGAGATACCATAAATATGACCTCTAAATATGTTGAATACAGTGGAAAAACCCAATTGGCATTTGCGAGCGGGTCTGTGGTTTTGAAGGACCCAACTTCTGTAATATCAACTGATACTCTATACTTTGACCGCGTTAAACAACAAGCATTTTATCGAAGTTCTGGAAAAGTGGTCCGTGATACTAGCGGAACCATAACAAGTACGATCGGGCGGTATTATATGAAATCAAAAAAATATCAATTTGTAGATAATGTTAAACTTGTAAATCCAGAATATATTATCAGGTCTAACCGTCTTGATTTTTACACCCTTTCGGGTTTTGCTTTTTTATATGGTCCAACTACCATCACCAGCGAAACCAGTGTCATTTATTGTGAACGTGGATTTTACAATACCAATAATGATACTGGATATTTTGTCAAAAAATCCAAAATTAACTATGACGAACGTGTGGTCGAAGGTGACAGCATGTATTTTGACCGCAATATAGATTTTGCTTCGGCAACCAATAATATTACAATCACAGACACCCTTAACAACACCATTGTCAAAGGACATTATGCCGAAGTTTTTAGGGCCCAAGATTCGGTATTTATTACCAAAAGAGCGTTGGCGATTACCTTACAAGAAAATGATTCTATTTTTGTACATAGTGATACGTTGATGGTTACAGGCAAACCTGAAAAAAGAATCACGAGAGGCTATTATAATGCGAAAATTTATAAATCTGATTTAAGTGGCAAAGCCGATTCAATTCATATGAATCAAAGTACTGGATTAACACAACTTATTAATTTAGATCGCAATACCACGAATGATGCCTTTTATAAAGCACAACACCCTATTTTATGGAATTTTAAAAACCAAATTACCGGCGATTCCATTCATTTAATTTCAAATCCAAAAACAGAAACATTAGACTCTTTAAAAGTTTTTGATAATGCATTTGTAATTAGTAAGGATAGTTTGGGAGATGGCTACAATCAAATGTCAGGCAAAAAATTATTCGGATTGTTTGAGAAGAATACACTATCAACTATCGATATTATTAAAAATGCTGAAACTATTTACTACCTCCGTAATGAAGAAGATGAATTGGTAGGAATTGATAAATCTAAATCTGGAGCCATCAAAGTTTGGATCACTGAAAATACGATTGATGAGATGCGCAAATACAACCAAATAGGTGGCAATACACATCCTGAAAACGAATTTCCTGAGAATGATAAAATTCTTCAAGGATTTAATTGGCGTGAATCCGAACGTCCTACAAGTATCGATGATTTATTTAAAGACGATCCCCCGCTAGAACTTATAAAAATTAAAGGTCTAGATGCCTACAAGCCTCAAGAAGACTTTTTTGATTCAACACTTATGGAACGTGTGAAGAACGCACGTCCAAAGCCAGCTAAAAAATTAGAGGAAACTGAAAATAAAGCAGCCAGAAAACTACCAAAAAAGAAGTTTAAAAAACCTAATAAATTACTTAAACCAGTTAATAAAAAGTGATTACAAACGATTTCTTTAAACACCAGGCACAAACCACCCCGCATCCGTTGGGGATGGAAATTTCTTATGCCGAAGGGTCGTATATCTATGATCAAAATAAAAGACCGTATTTAGATTTCGTTGCTGGAGTTTCTGCTTGTAGTTTAGGCCATCGTCATCCAAAAGTCATTGATGCTATTAAAAAACAACTCGATTGCTATATGCATGTGATGGTTTATGGCGAATACATCCAATCTCCCGCGGTCAAACTTACCAAATTATTAGCCGATCATTTACCGCCTAAACTTCAAAAAACATATTTAACAAACTCTGGTACTGAAGCCATTGATGGCGCTATGAAACTGGCACGTCGCTTTACAGGGCGTTCAGAAATCATTGCTGCTCACAATGCGTACCATGGAAATACGATGGGTGCCTTGAGTATTATGGGGTATGAAGACCGAAAACAACCTTTTAGACCCCTCATTCCAGACATTCGATTTATCGAGTTCAATGCGCTGGCTGATCTTTCTAAAATTACCACCAAAACTGCAGCGGTCATTTTGGAAACCATTCAAGGGGGTGCTGGATTTATTGAGCCGATAAATGACTACTTAAAAAAAGTTCAAGAAAAATGTAATGCCGTAGGTGCCCTGCTGATTTTAGATGAAATTCAGCCTGGTATTGGAAGGACTGGCAAACTTTTTGGTTTTGAAAATTATAACTGCATTCCAGATGTAGTTGTCACAGGAAAAGGCCTTGGTGGTGGCATGCCTATTGGCGCATTTACAGCCTCTGAAGAAATGATGGATAGTTTATCGGACGAGCCAAAACTAGGCCATATTACTACCTTTGGTGGCCATCCTGTCATCGCGGCCGCAGCCTTAGCCACCTTAAAGGAAATTACAACAACAAATTTGATTCAAGAGGCTTTAGAAAAAGAAGCACTTATCAAAAGACAGTTGCAACACCCTTTAATTAAGGACATTAGAGGCAAAGGATTAATGCTGGCTATTATGGTGGATTCGTCCGAAATCGCCAACAAAATTGTTTTAAAAGCTAAAGAAGATGGCTTAATCCTATTTTGGTTGCTTTATGAGCCAAAAGCCGTGCGGATTTCACCGCCATTGACCATTTCTAAAGAAGAGATTGTAAAAGGATGTAAAATCATTCTGAATATTTTAAATTCTATTTAAACAACACTGTTAATTAATTTGTTGAAAACATTAGAGGAATCTGAGTGATTTGAGCAGATATACTATTAAATTTAGTATTGTAAACAGACCATTCATGGAGTTCAGTCAATCCGATGACAATCAAGAAGTAACACTCTCAAAATTTGAGTCGATGTTAAAAACCAACAGCGTTTTTTTCTTTGATTCAAATGAGTTTGAAAATATTATTCATCACTATTTAGAGAGTGGTAAAATTGCACTTGCCAAAAAAGCAATTAAGCTTGGACTGAGCCAGCATCCAGCGTCTTTAAACCTGAAATTATTTCAAGTTGAAATTTTAATTTTTGAAAATAAATTAAATGAAGCCGATCGACTCCTCTCTCCCCTTTTTGAAATAGAACCTAATAATGAGGAACTCTACATTCAAAAAGCAAATATCTATTCCAAAAAAGACCAGCACGAAAAAGCCATAGAAGTATTTAAAAGTGCCATTAAAATTTCTGATGATTGTGCAGACCTCTACTCCTTAATTGGCATGGAATATTTATTTTTAGATCAATACCAAGAGGCTAAAAAAAACTTCATCAAATGTATTGAATTGGATGTCGAAGACTATTCGGCCCTCTATAATATTATTTATTGTTTTGATTTTTTAGAAGAAACAACCGAAGCAATAGAATACCTCAATAGTTACTTAGATAAAAATCCGTATTGCGAAGTGGCATGGCATCAACTCGGAAAACAATACGTAGAAACTAAAGAACTTTTAAAGGCCGTCGCAGCTTATGATTTTGCCATTATTTCCGATGACACATTTATCGGTGCCTACCTAGAAAAAGCCAAAGTATTAGAGAAATTAAATCGCTATGATGAAGCCATTGAGAATTATAAAATTACAATGGCTATTGAAGAATCGACTGCCTATGCACTTGTGAAAATCGGGTATTGTTACGAACGTCTAAATAACAACGATTTAGCACTTCAACATTACTATCAAGCCGTGGACGAAGACCCTGCCTTAGACAAAGGATGGATGCGTATAACAAAGTTTTTTGCAGCAAAAAAAGACTACCAAAAAGCCTTGCTTTATATCAATAAAGCGATTGATATTGATGCTGATAATTCGTCCTACTGGCTATTGTTTTCAACAATGAACGAACGTCTCAATCTTTTTGAGGAGGCGGAACGCGGATATAAAAAAACACTCGAACTTGGCGATTGCGAATTGAATACATGGTTATCTCGTGGCGATATTTTAATTAAACTTGGCGAATATGAAGCTGCTAAATTCAATTTTGTACAAGCCTTAGAATACCATCAAAAAAGCGAAGAATTAGAATTTAGACTTTCGGGCGTCTGTTTGAAACTCAATAATATGGATGCTGGCTATGCGCACCTTTTGACTGGATTGCACATAAATTCAGAACACGTTTTTATTTTAGAAGAATTATTTCCAGAAGTCTATCAACGTAAAGCTGTGCTTCAATTAATTGAGAATTTTAAAAATTCGTCCAAGTAAATAGTTGTATTTTTGCCGTGTTTGAGCGGTAGTTCATCTAACTAAAAGACACCTGTAGTTCAATTATTTTATAAAAAACCATGAAACGATCCCCACTAGAATATTTAATAATTTCACTAAAAGGAATGGCCATGGGTGCTGCAGATGTGGTTCCAGGTGTTTCTGGAGGCACCATTGCCTTCATCTCTGGGATTTATGAAGAACTCATTGACTCCCTGAATAATATCAATTTTTCACTTTTAAAATCCTTAAAAACAGAAGGGTTTAAAAACACTTGGAATCAAGCCAATGGGAATTTTCTGTTAGCACTGTTATCAGGCGTGTTTGTGAGTGTTATTTCACTTGTAAAAGGGGTGGAATGGCTTCTTGAGCACCACCCAGTATTACTTTGGGCGTTCTTTTTTGGGTTGGTTCTTGCAAGTATCATTTATGTCGGAAAACAGATCAAAACCTCGTCATGGAATCCAAAATTATTTGTAGCGATGGGACTTGGAGCGGCGGTTGCTTATCTCATTACAACCCTTGACCCATCGGAATCATCGAATGCAAATTTATTTTTATTTGGTGCTGGTGCCTTGGCTATTTGTGCCATGATATTACCCGGAATTTCAGGCGCTTTTATTTTGGTTATTTTAGGGGCTTACAGCCCAGTATTGGAAGCTATTAATACGAGAGATTTAAAAACGATCTTTTTTATAGGGGCAGGTGCAGTCGTCGGATTATTATCGTTTTCAAAATTGTTAAAATGGTTGTTTGAAAAATACCATGAATTAACCTTAGCACTACTCACAGGGTTCATGATTGGATCTTTAAATAAAATTTGGCCATGGAAAGTGGCCTTAACCTATAGAACCAATTCTAAAGGGATGCAAGTGCCCTTGAACGAAAAAAGCATCTCTCCTTTTGACTTTGATGGAGATCCACAACTTTTTCAAGCTATCGGACTGATGGTTCTCGGAATTTTAATTATCCTTACTTTAGAAAAAATTAGTGCCAAAACAAATGTCCTTAAAAAGTAATCAAGATCACATCCATCCATTTTCATTGATCCTAAAAGGGATTCTAATGGGAGCCGCCAACAAAGTGCCTGGCGTTTCTGGGGGGATTGTTGCTTTTGTAATGGGGTTTTATGAGGAATTTATTAACTCCTTACAGAAATTTAACCTGAAAGCGATCAAATTATTTTTTAACGGGCGCTTTAAAAGCTTTTATTGCTATGTAAATGGCCGTTTCTTAACACTCCTTTTTTCAGGGATGATCATTAGTTATTTTAGTATTTCAAAACTATTGGACTACCTAATTGAGCGCCATGAACTCTATGTTTGGAGTGTGTTTTTTGGGATGATCGTAGGCTCTATTTTATATATTTATAAGGATTTTAAATCTTGGAATTCAAAAACAATTGTATTTGCTTTCGTTGGAATTGCTATGGGAGTAAGTATTAGTTTTTTAAATCCTGCGACTCAAAATGACCACCTTTGGTTTGTGTTTTTCTGTGGGATGATTAGCGTTACAGGCATGGCATTGCCAGGATTTTCTGGGTCTTTTATATTGATTTTATTAGGGAATTATGTCTTATTATTAGTGGATTCTGTAAACGTCCTTTTTGATACGTTTGTATACCTGTTTTCTGGAGACTTTAGTTTTATGTCGGACCCAAACCACATACGCTTATTAAAAGTTTTATTGGTCTTTACACTGGGGTCTATTGTGGGATTAGTGAGCCTATCTCATCTATTAAGTTATATTTTGAAACGGTACAAAAACAGGACGCTCGCGCTTATCATGGGGTTTATTACTGGCTCTCTGGGAGTTGTTTGGCCATGGAAAGAAACACTTTTTAAACAAAATGAATTCGGCACTTTATTAATGGACAGTAGTGGCCAACCGATCATTGAAAATTATCAACGCTATATGCCAGAATTTAATTCGCAAACCATGTATGCACTCCTCTTAATTATTTTTGGTGCAGCCATTGTATTGGGTTTGGATTGGTATGGTAAAAAAAGAAATAAACATATATGAAGACTTTTGGACTTTTAGGAAAAAACATTGATTACTCTTTTTCGAGGGGGTATTTCAAAGATAAATTTGAAACCAATAAATTAGACTGTACCTATACTAATTTTGATTTAGAGACGATTAAAGATTTTGAATTATTAAAAACGACTTCAAATTTGCTCTCTGGACTTAATGTCACCATTCCATATAAAGAAGCGGTCCTCCCCTACTTAGACGCGATTGATTCTGAAGCATTAGAAATTGGTGCTGTGAATACCATAAAAATTAAAAATGGTAAATTAACGGGGTATAATACCGATCACTATGGATTTAAAAACAGTTTAAAACCGCATCTAAAACCACATCATAAAAAAGCATTAATACTAGGAACTGGAGGCGCTTCAAAAGCGGTTGCCTTTGCTTTAAAATCATTAGGAATCAAATTTGATTATGTCTCTAGATCCCAATCAAAAACCGTCACATACACCTATGAGTCGCTTGCAATCAATGGAATAGAAAACTATCAAATCATCATCAATTGCACACCCTTAGGAACATTTCCGGAAATTGATACATGTCCTGCGATCCCTTATGAATCCATAAATAGCAATCATTTACTATTTGATTTAATTTATAATCCTGCTGAAACCTTGTTTCTAAAAAATGGGAAATCTAAAAATGCAACCATCATAAATGGGCTCAAAATGTTACAGTTACAAGCCGAAAAATCTTGGGAAATTTGGAACTCCTAGTAAAGAAATCAATTTAAAAGAATTAGATAATTTGTAATTTAGAGGGATAATGTTATATTTATACCTCAAGTACTTGAACCACTAAAACATTGAAAGATATGTCAGAGCATGATAACCTGCAAGATGCAGATGGAGATAACCTAAACGCCACTCCCCAAACAACAAATCCACCAGAAGAAGTAATTTCCTCTAGTGAACCACAAACTGAAGCACTTAAAACAGAACTCACTTCGAAAGAGCTTACCGCAAATCCAGAAGAAGTGACAGAAAAGGTTACAGCAAATCCAGAAAAAGTATCTAAAGAAGTTACAGATGATAAAGAAAAAGTGACTGAGGAAGTTACAGATGATAAAGAAAAAGTGACTGAGGAAGTTACAGAAGATCAAGCTGATGTTGTAGCTGATCAGGAAGTTAGTTCAAAAGAAAAAGACAGCGCTGTAAATTATGAGGATCTTACATTAGAAGCCTTAATAACTGAGTTTGAATCGCTTTTAAAAACAGAAAACGTTCCTAGTGTTCGAAACAGTATCAATGAAGTTAAAAATAATTTTAATACTAAGTTTAGTATTTTAATTTCAGAAAAAAAAGAAGCTTTTTTAGCCGAAGGTGGAAACACTATTGATTTTGAATTCATCAGTCCGTTAAAAAAACAATTCAACGAATTATCGAAAAAATTCAGAGAGAAAAACCAGTCTTTTCAAAAAAATAGAACCCAGGAATTGAATCAAAATCTTGAGATTCGCTTGCAAATTATTGAAGAAATAAAAGGGTTAATTAATGTAGAAGGCGATGTTAACTCGTCTTATAATACGTTTAAAAACTTACAAGAACGCTGGCGGAATACAGGCCAAATTCCATCGAGTGAAAATAATAACACTTGGAATAACTACCGCCACCATGTTGAAATATTCTATGGGTTTTTACACTTAAACAGAGATCTTCGAGACTTAGATTACAAACACAATCTAGATCAAAAACAGAAAATTATCATCAGTACCGAAGCACTTGCTAATGAAACTGATTTAAACAGAGCCTTTAGAGAACTTCAAGCCCTTCACAAAATTTGGAAAGAAGAATTAGGCCCTGTTGCTAAAGAGTATAAAGATGAGCTTTGGGACCGTTTTAGTGCCGCTACCAAAGTGATTAATGACAAACGTCAGGACTATTACAGTCAACTTGAAGTAAAATTTGAGGAAAATCTTGAAATCAAAAATGGTATTATTGCCCAAATTAAAGCTATTGCTGAAAAAACAATCGACTCCCATAAAGACTGGCAAGGTAATATTAAAGAGATAGAAACCTTAAGAGATGCTTTTTTTAAAGCTGGAAAAGTGCCCTCAAAGTTAAATGAGAAAACATGGTCTAGTTTTAAAGATGCCGTTAGAACATTTAATAAAAACAAGAATAACTATTATAAGAAGTTAAAAAAAGATCAATCAGAAAACTACCGAAAGAAATTAGAATTGGTAGAAATTGCTGAGCAAAATAAAGATAACGAGGATCAAGAAACGACCTTGGCTTTGATGAAAAACATTCAAAACAAGTGGAAAACAATCGGTCATATTCCAAGAAAAGACAGCGATAAGTTATGGAAACGTTTTAGAGGCGCGTGTAATACATTTTTTGATCGTTACCACGAACAAAAAAACAATGGTTCTGAAGAAGAAGTTGCAGCATTTGAACAAAAAAATACGCTTTTAGAATCCCTTAAATCATTTCAATTAAGTGAAGTTAAAGATGAAAATTTAGCCGCGTTAACCGAATTTTCTACTGAGTGGAAAAAATTAGGATCTGTGGTTCAAAGTAAGCGTTTTATTGACAGGAAATTTTTCAAAACTCTCGATGGTTTTTATTCTAAAATTGGATTAGACAAAAAGGCTTTGGAAACGTTGAAATACGGTCTTAAATTAGAAACACTATCTCAAGATCCACATTTATTTAATAACGAAGTGATTTTTATTAGGAAAAAGATGGATGAGATTAAAAGTGAAATCAATCAACTTGAAAATAATTTACAATTTTTCTCAAATGTTAAAGATGACAATCCACTTGTAAAAGAGGTTCACAAAAACATTGAAAAATACAAAGCAGCCTTACAAACTTGGAACGCTAAATATTCTAAAATTAAGAAACTGATACAGTAATTTCTTATATTTTTTTAGCTTCTTCCCAATATACATCCATCTCTGCAAGCGTCATTTCTGAAAGTGACTTTTGCAGAGTCTTGGCTTTACTTTCTAAATACTGAAAGCGTTTAATGAATTTTTTATTGGTACGTTCTAGTGCATTTTCTGGGTTAATATCTTGAAAACGTGCATAATTTATTAATGAAAATAAAACATCTCCAAATTCATCTTCCATCGCCTCGAAGTCGTTGTTTTCGACTTCCACTTTAAACTCGGCTAGCTCCTCCTCTACTTTTTCCCAAACTTGATTTGGATGCTCCCAATCAAACCCAACACCCGCTACTTTTTCTTGTATTCGACTTGCTTTTACCAATGCTGGTAAACTTTTAGGTACGCCTTGAAGCACGCTTGTTTTGCCTTCTTTCAACTTTAGATTTTCCCAATTTTGTTTGACTTCAGTTTCATCCTTGACCACTACATCACTATAAATATGTGGATGTCTATGAACAAGTTTTTCGCAAATACTGTTTATCACATCCGAAATATCAAAATCCTTTGTTTCACTTCCTATTTTAGCATAAAAAACAATATGCAGCAAAAGATCCCCGAGTTCGTTTTTTACTTCTTGTGAATCTTGATCTAAAATAGCATCACCTAATTCGTAGGTTTCTTCGATAGTCAACGGACGAAGGGATTCCATGGTTTGTTTTTGATCCCATGGACACTGCTCACGCAGCTCATCCATAATGGTCAACAAACGATCAAACGCTTGTAATTGGTTCGTTCTATTCGTCATTTTGGTTGTTTAAATTTAGTGTTGATAAACGTGTTTTACACGAATTGAATTCTGATATAACGGCGTCTACAATGTCGGAAACCGATGAAATTTCATTAATAAGTCCCGCAATTTGACCAATTTCTAATTCGCCTTTTTCCAAATCTCCTTCAAACATCCCGCGTTTGGCGCGGCCTTTGCCTAAAAAAGTTTTTAAGTCGTTTTCTGTGGGGGTGCTTTTGTATAACAATTGAAGGTCTTGATAAAATTTATTTTTCAAAAGACGAACAGGCGTTAATTCTTTGAGAGTTAATTGGGTATCGCCTTCTTTTGCTAATAGGACCGCATTTTTAAAAGCGGCATGTGCAGACGATTCTATGCTTGTTACAAAACGGCTACCAATCTGAACGCCATCGGCACCTAAAGCCATGGCTGCCATCATTCCATTACCGGTTGCGATTCCACCAGCAGCAATTAACGGAATGTTAACTTGAGCACGTACCATTGGTATCAGCGTTAGTGTGGTTGTTTCATCTCGTCCATTATGACCGCCCGCTTCAAAGCCTTCCGCTACAATCGCATCCACTCCCGCCTGTTGGGCTTTTAAGGCGAATTTTACGCTGCTCACCACATGCACGACTGTAATTCCTCGTTCCTTCAACCAAGACGTCCACGTCTTTGGATTTCCTGCGGAAGTAAATACAATAGTGACACCTTCATCGACAATAATTTGCATGATCTCCTCAATATTGGGGTAAAGCATCGGAACATTCACACCAAAAGGGTTGTCTGTGGCCTTTTTACACTTTTGAATATGTGTCCTTAAAACATCGGGGTACATGGACCCAGCACCAATAAGACCAAGAATTCCAGCATTGCTCGATGCCGAGGCTAATTTCCACCCACTGTTCCATACCATACCTGCCTGAATAATCGGGTATTGGATATTAAAAAGTGTCGTGATGGCGTTTTTCATCTATTTTTTTAGGATCTTAAAAGTCTTCGATTTTTGGTTTTCTGTTTGAATTGTTAAAAAATAAAGTCCCTTAGAAAGCGCTTCAACATCTATTGGTTGCATATTTTGAACTTGAGTTTTATAAATTAAGTGTCCTAGGAGATTATGAAACGATACAAATACAGCATCCATCGAATGCGGAAATTTTACGCTTAAATTTGATACTACTGGATTGGGAAAAACTACAAAACCATTTTTTTTGAAAGATTGTTCTTTATGTCCTAATGTTAAAGCGAATTGAAAATTAGGAATCCCATAGCCAATAAAATAATCGGGGTTCATATATTGAGAGGCAGATTCACGGATATAAGCCATCATTTGAGCATTAGTGGCGTTTGGTAACGCCTGAACTAAAGAAGTAACGCCTCCCGCTAAAATAGGAGAACTGAAAGACGTGCCATTCGCCTGAGCAATTTGATCATCTTTTCGAATAATAAAGCTTCCCGATCCACGAGCGGCTACATCGGGTTTATGAGTGAGCTGGAAGGCACTTCCTTGAGAACTAAAAGAAGCATACGTTTCGTTGCCATCTACAGCAGCAATTGTTAAAACGCCTGCAGCATCCGCAGGTGCAATGATTCCATTCACGCCTGAATTCCCTGCCGAGTTAATTAAAATTAAGCCTTTTTCGAAAGCAATATTAGCACCTTTAGAACTATAAGCCGTAGTACCATTTAATTGTTGACTTGTATAATTATAACTAGAATTATCGAAATCTTTATACCCCAAAGATGTATTGATCACATGTATTCCTAAACTATCTGCACGTTCTACAGCCTCCACCCAATAACTTTCTTCCACTGGATTTTCGGAAGATACATCTTCTGTTCTAAAAAGGTAATAGGTGGCATCTGGAGCAGTCCCCACAAATTGATCTTCTACAAATCCGGCCATCGTACTCAATACATTTGTGCCATGTTGGCTATCCGTTGAGCTATAAATATCCGTGGTTCTATCTACGAAATCATAACCGCCCATCAAATTTCCCGCAGTCCGTAAACGTTCAAATCCAGACATCGTATTCACATTGGGGAATCCGGCATCAATAACTGCAACTTTGACTCCTTCTCCTGTGAAACCGGCAACATGTAAAGCCTCGATATTAAGCATTTCTACTTGATTTTGAGTGGTTCCATAGGTGAAATCAGTAAAACTAGATTCGACTTCAAATTTATCTTGAACCAATCCCTTTTGCGTATTTAAATTAGATTTTGCAAAAACAATTTCTGCCACAAAGTTGTAGGTCATTAAGTTATTGATATCAATTTCTGAACCTCTTAAATGCACCGCATTAAACCATTTTGATTTGGCTAAATAAGTAATTCCTGTAGCCGCTTTGATTTGTGTTATATAAGGCTCATGCACAGGAACATCTCTTTCATCAATTGTCACACCATGGTTGGTTTTACGATCAATTGCAGCTTGCGTTAATATATTAATTGGATTTAAAAGCAATGTACTTGCATTTGGTTTATCCGTGAAATAAATCCATGCATCTTGCTGAGCAAATACAGTAAATTGCCCGCTTATAAAAATACCTAAAAATAGTAGCGTTCTCATATGTGCGTATGTTTGTTTTTAGCAAGCTAAGAAATTACTCCCGAACCAACTAACTCATCCTCTAAATACCAAGCCACAAATTGACCTTCTGTAATAGCCGATTGTGGCGACTCAAAAGCAACATATAACCCATCGGTTGTGGCATATAAACAAGCGGTTTCCAATTGTTGACGGTAGCGAATACGGGCCATCACTTGAAGCGACTGCCCTAGTTCGATCGCTAAATCGGGACGTACCCAATGCACTTCAGAGGGCTGTACCAACAACACAGAACGGTAGAGTCCAGGATGGTTTTTTCCTTGACCTGTGTAAATAATATTATCAATGACATCGGTATCAATTACAAAAAGTGGCTCCACAGTGCCTCCTATTGCCAAGCCTTTACGCTGCCCTTTGGTGAAATAATGTGCCCCTTGATGGGTGCCGACTTGTTTACCATCGGAAGTTAAATATTTAAATTTTCGGGCTTTGAATACCAACTCCTCATGTTTGGACTCAAACGTTGGGGCAGTGGTTTTATAAGCTTGAAAACTTTTAGGGATTTCTATGATTTGCCCTTGTTTGGGCTGCAATTGTTGTTGTAAAAAATCGGGTAATCGAACTTTCCCAATAAAACAAAGGCCTTGAGAATCCTTTTTATCGGCCGTCACTAAATTTAATTGGGTCGCAATCGCTCTCACTTCGGGTTTGGATAATTCACCGATAGGAAATAAAGTTTTTGATAATTGCTCTTGTGATAGTTGACACAAAAAATAAGATTGATCTTTATTTGTGTCCGCACCAGAAAGCAACTTATAAAGCGTTGGATTCGTGGAGTTTTCAACAGTGCCTTTTCGGCAATAATGACCTGTTGCCACATAATCAGCCCCTAATGAAAGAGCGATTTTAAGAAACACATCAAATTTTATTTCTCTATTGCAAAGAATATCAGGATTTGGCGTACGCCCATTCTTATATTCCTTAAACATATAATCAACAATCTTTTCTTTGTATTCTTCGCTTAAATCAACCGATTGAAATGGAATGTTTAGTTTTTCAGCAACGAGCATCGCATCATTACTATCATCTAACCAAGGACATTCATTAGAAATCGTAACCGAATCATCATGCCAATTTTTCATAAACAAACCAATCACGTTGTAACCCTGTTCTTTTAATAAATAGGCTGCAACACTAGAATCTACGCCTCCTGAGAGGCCAACAACAACTGTTTTCATTTGGTTTTATCTATTGTTTTATACTGATACATGTATTGGCTATTAATCATTGCTCTGGACAAAACTAATTAGACCAACCAAGTACTTAGTGCAAATTTACAAATAATAATGATGTCGGCATTGATGAATATATATTTCTATTTTGAAGCCTATAAATCTAGAAAAAAGTAAATTGATCGTTCTATTTTTAGCTTCAATCCAGCGAGCCGTGTATTTGTGTTTTACATTATATGGAACTGTTTTTTTTACAATGGTTAAGGTATTTATACATGGAGATAAATACTATTGTTAAATAAGAAATTAAACTCATTAAGGAATTGAATTAAGTTATATGAACCGAATTAAAAACCATGATAATGAAATTTGAAAAATAAGCATAGAAAAGCCCGCAAAAGCGGGATTTTCATGATAACTAAATTATATTGGTTTAAGAAAACAACGGACGATGACTCATCATCGCATTTACTTTTTCTGAGATTGCTTCAAGTTTTGCATCATCTTCATGATTATTAAGAACTTCATCAATCAGATCTACAATCATTTCCATATCCGATTCTACCAATCCACGCGTGGTAATTGCGGGAGTACCCACTCTAATCCCAGAAGTGACAAATGGACTTTGTGTATCAAAAGGAACCATGTTCTTATTTACGGTAATATCTGCTTTTACGAGGGCTTTTTCGGCATCTTTTCCAGTGATGTTTTTATTTCTCAAATCAATCAACATCATGTGGTTATCAGTTCCACCTGAAATTAAATGATAATCGCGTTTTACAAACGCTTTCGCCATGGCATCCGCATTCTTTTTCACTTGTAAAATATAATGTAAAAATTCATCGGACAGTGCTTCACCAAAAGCGATTGCTTTTCCAGCGATCACATGCTCTAAAGGTCCCCCTTGATTTCCAGGGAAAATTGCAGAATCCAATAAAGAAGACATCATACGAACCTTTCCGGATTTTAAAGTGATACCAAAAGGATTTTCAAAATCTTTTCCCATCATAATCAATCCACCTCTTGGACCTCTTAAAGTCTTGTGCGTGGTGGTTGTAACAATATGGCAATGTGGTATTGGGTCATTTAAAAGACCCTTGGCAATCATCCCAGAAGGGTGAGAAATATCGGCTAATAAAATAGCACCAACACTGTCTGCAATGACTCTAAATCGTTCAAAATCAATATCTCTTGAGTATGCAGAGGCACCTGCAATAATTAGTTTTGGTTGTTCTTTAGTGGCTATTTCTTGAATTTTATCATAGTTTAAAACGCCTGTTTCTTTTTCAACGCCGTAAAATACGGGATCGTACAAACGACCAGAAAAATTAACGGGTGATCCATGAGTCAGATGTCCTCCATGAGATAAGTCAAATCCTAAAATTTTATCACCGACTTTTAGACAGGCATGAAAGACAGCCGTATTGGCTTGACTACCAGAGTGAGGTTGAACATTTGCCCACACCGCTCCAAAGAGTGTTTTGGCGCGATCAATGGCGATTAGTTCTACTTCATCGACCACTTCACAGCCACCATAATAGCGCTTTCCAGGGTAGCCTTCGGCGTATTTGTTGGTCAATACCGAACCGGTCGCTTCCATGACTTGTTCGCTTGTGAAATTTTCTGAAGCAATCAATTCAAGACCATTGAGTTGACGGCTTTTTTCAGCTTCAATTAATTCAAAAATTTGTTCGTCGCGTTGCATATGTTTTGTTTCAATAGGATTTATGCTACAAATTTAATAATTAAGATTAGATTATTTGATATAAAAACTTCATTTTGAATGATTATTTATTAAATAGTAATCAACATTTTAAGCTTATTATTTTTATTAAATAATTGCAATTTCACATGGGATTGATGAAAATTTAGCAAAGCCCCCCTTTTGCTTAATTATTAGAAAAATATACCCCCTAAATTCAATAATATGTAAAATTTAGATATTAATTTTTTTATACCTGTAAAAGTAATACTTTTGAATAGTAAATTATGATATAATGCGATATTCAAAAAATACTACAACTCTTTTAACTTTGGAATCTATTCAAAGCAATATGATTATTGTAACTATTTCAACGATTATTAGCACCCTCATGGGTGCTACGATTATATAAATACCGTCCTAGTGTATTGTTTTATTCTAAACAATATTTCAATTAAACATAAAAAAAATTACAATGAAAGTTTTAAAATTTGGTGGAACATCTGTAGGTTCCGCAAAAAATATATCCAAGGTCATAAAAATAGTTAGGGAGGAATCTGCTACTGAAAATATTGCGGTTGTGGTATCTGCTGTGGGAGGCATTACAGACAAATTACTGATTGCTGCTGACAAAGCCATCAACAAAGATCATAGCTATAAGCAAGATTTTGAGGCATTACGATTAAAACATATCGAAGTGATTGATGGGTTACTGAGCGGAGAAGTACACGAAATCACGACTGATATTGTTTTGAATCATTTATCAAAACTTGAGAAATTACTAGACGGTGTGTATTTGATTAACGAATTATCGCCTAAAACAACCGATAAACTTCTCAGTTTTGGAGAATTGATCTCTTCCTTAATCATTTTTGAGGCGATGAAGTCAAAAGGAATTAATGTTCAACTTAAAAATTCTCAAAACTTAATTGTAACGGATTCAAACTTTACCAATGCAGCCGTTAATTTTGAAGAAACAAATGCCAATATCACCACTTATTTTGAAAGTAATAAAAAGATGGTCACCATTTTACCTGGGTTTATTTCCAAGTCTGAAAATGATGAAATTACAACCTTAGGGCGTGGTGGATCAGATTATACAGCGGCAATCCTTGCGGCTGCATTGAATGCTAGTGTACTTCAAATATGGACTGATGTCAGTGGTATGTTTACAACCAACCCAAAAATGGTAAAAAATGCGAAACCTATAAATAAATTATCCTATTTAGAGGCCATCGAATTATCTCATTTTGGGGCGAAGGTATTGTATCCTCCAACGGTTCAGCCCGTTCTTAGAAAAGACATCCCATTACTTATAAAAAACACATTAGCTCCAAAAGATCCAGGGACTTTAATAACTAAAATTGTCGAAAACGGCCACCAATCTCCTATCAAAGGGATAAGTAATATTAATGATGTGTCGTTATTAACGCTTCAAGGAAATGGAATGGTTGGGATTCCTGGATTTTCGAAACGGTTGTTTGAAACCTTAGCACATTCAAAAATAAATGTCATCATTATTACGCAAGCCTCTTCCGAACATTCGATCTGTATTGGAATTGCTGATAAAGATGCACCGTTAGCAAAAGCAGTGATTGATAAAGAGTTTGAAAATGAAATCTCATTATTTAAAATAGACCCATTAGGCATTGAATCTCATTTATCAATCGTTGCAGTGATAGGCGACAAAATGAAAAGCCATCAAGGGATAAGCGGGAAAATGTTTAGTACGCTTGGTAAAAATAATGTCAATATTAGAGCCATTGCTCAAGGGGCTTCGGAACGAAATATCACAGCCGTCATTTCTGAATCGGATGTTAAAAAAGCACTTAATTGTTTGCATGAACAATTTTTTGAAGAAGAAACAAAAGAAGTCAATTTATTTATTGCTGGTGTTGGAAATGTTGGGAAATCATTGATTGAGCAAATCAAGCAACAACAAAAATATATAAAATCAACCTTAAAAATCAAGTTAAAGGTCATTGCACTTTCAAATTCTAGAACCATGGTGTTTGATGAAAATGGATTGGATTTAGAGGACTGGGAATCCGTATTAAAAAATGGACAACCCACAGAACCAATGGCATTTTTTGAAGCAACTAAGAATCTTAATTTAAGAAATTCTATTTTTATAGATATCACAGCAAATGAAGCCATTGCAAATACCTATTCTCATTATCTAAAACAGAGTATTTCAGTCGTAGCTTGTAATAAGATCGCATGTTCGAGTACCGTTGATAATTACAAGGAATTAAAGCAGCTTTCGCACAAATATAATGTGCCATTTTTGTTTGAAACCAATGTAGGTGCTGGTTTGCCCGTCATCGATACATTAAAACATTTAATTAATTCTGGCGATAAAGTTCATACGATCAATGCCGTACTTTCAGGAAGTTTGAATTTTATTTTTAATAATTTTAATAAAAACACCACCTTTCATGATGTTGTAAAACAAGCACAAGCAGAAGGGTTTACAGAACCAGATCCAAGAATTGATTTGAGTGGGGTCGATGTAGCGCGAAAACTATTAATTTTAGCACGTGAAAGTGGTGAGATGTTAGAAATGGATGCCATTGAAAATGACCCGTTTCTACCCAAAGAATGTATGGAAGCGGCTTCGGTAGAATTGTTTTATGAAACCTTAAAAACGAATGAAGCTGTTTTTCAAAAACTTTTTTCATTGGCAGAATCAAACCAATGTAAATTAAAATATGTCGCAGCGTTTAAAGACGGTAAATCTAAAGTAGGATTGCAAGAGATTCCCGCGGGTCACCCGTTTTATAATCTTGAAGGAAAAGATAATATTGTGATGTTTTACACCAATCGTTATTCCGATCAACCCATGATTATTAAAGGCGCTGGTGCAGGATCAGAAGTCACCGCATCTGGTTTATTTGCAGATATCATTAGAATTTCAAACACGAACTAATGAACGAAGTTAAACTATTTTCTCCCGCAACTGTGGCCAATGTGTCCTGTGGATTTGATGTTTTGGGATTTTGTCTCGATGCAATTGGAGATGAAATGATTGTTCGTAAAACGACAGAGAAAGGGATTAAAATCACTAAAATTGAAGGCT